>Ga0131853_10011645_pt1 | contig 16111 bp, 7 predicted proteins | sample TergutLab28metaG_FD_92764 | JGI IMG/M metagenome (GOLD analysis project Ga0131853, IMG submission 92764) | Labiotermes labralis P1 segment gut microbial communities from Petit-Saut dam, French Guiana - Lab288 P1 (version 2) (version 2) | ecosystem: Host-associated > Arthropoda: Insects >...
CCAATGCAGTGCGCGTCACTACGATGGTGACGGTGCAGCGTCTGTGCCGCAGAAGCCTTCGGTGTATACGTCAGTTACAGTAAAACTAGTGAACTATTGATCACGTGTCCATGAGATCGGTCACGGCCATCGTCATCGAGGGAAAGGGACGCGATGTGGTGGTTCGTAAAATTGCCGGATGATCTTGGGGAGTCTTGCCCCAGAGACTGCTTCATTGAGAGTCTCCGTAATGCAGCGTAAGTTTTCAAATAGAGTACAAAGGATTAACTTTCAACTGACGGGTCCCGTGATCGCTGGTCGCCGTAAGTGTTTAACTTTGTATCTCACACCTCTCCGATTTCGTGGCAAGCAGGTGTGTACAAAATTCTTAGAACTACTCCCTTGACCTGTGTGACAAACTCTAGAGTTGCAATAAACATATGGCAATACAAATCAACAAAGGGATTACGATAAAACAGTAATACAGTGCATGCTGGCGTAACTAGGCAACAGTACAGCTCCAGAGGGTTCCAGGAAGTAGAGGCTTCCAGATTTCAAGACAATCGGCACATGAATGTGGTAAGGTTGTTAGCCCTAGGCCCCGGCCTCCTTTACCCCGGAAAGTATTTCTGGTACGCATTTCTGTTGGAGGCTGAGTCGACTGCAGGGCCATAGAGCGGCAGGATTATATGAATGAAAATTTCCAATAACACCATTGAGAATCGAACCCGCGACCTCCCGGCTTACAGCGCAGTGCCTCAACCAACTGCACCATCGCGTTCCCCTAGGTTTTAGCAGATAAGACCTAATAAGTCATGCTATAGAGTTCTTTCTCACTCATTTTCCAGTGAATGCATTAGTACTGTGTGCAATGAAACTTAGGAAGATTTTATTTCATATTCAAAATTTGCACACTTCATCTTTAAATTGGAGGGGATGGGGGGCCGCCATAATATGGGAAAACCTTATATTCGGCCTTTTATGATATTTGCTGTGTTAATCTACGGTTTGTTCTGTCAGCTGACCTAATGTGTTCCTTTTACAGGCAAGTAAGGAACACCACCAAAAAATGGACACCGAAGAATTGGAGTTGTTGGTGAGTCCTGCCTTCTGCACTTCATTTATATCAGCGAACATTTTAGCACCCTGCACACAGATCCACAGCAGACACACTTTATAATTTGTAACTTCTGAGACTGCGATACAGAAGGCTGTTCAGACTGTCAGCTATATATGCATACACACATCAATTAAAGCCATTCTTCAAATAGCAATTAGCATTTTAAATTCGAAATTTTAGTTTTGTTATGTATGCACCAGCTTAGAACAAACTAACAAACATCAAATCCCTGAAGACAGTACCATTCTGTCTGCTGTATCAGAACACTGCAGTACATATTGTGAACGAGAGAAGTAGAATGGCAGTGAGATACACTTCAGTGATTTAATAATTTGTTACTGCTCTATGATTCGGTGATACGAGACAAACTTAGTTTTCTATCTTTCTTATTGGTTTGCAGGTTCAGACCACAGTCAAAAATGAATTGGAAGCCCAAAAGGCACAATTGCGCCATGAATTGGCAAAAATGCAAGGAAGTCCTCCTACACACAGTTCAACTGTACACAACTGTACATTCATCCACCATGGCACTGAAGTCCTGTCCACAGACTGCTGTCCCATATTCACATCACTATACCGTATGTCTTGCATTGTGATAGCAACAATTTGAATTGTTGTGTATTTAAATTACAAACAGCTGCGGGATGAGTGAGAGAGACTGAAATTATTCAGTAGTGCCAACCTCTGTCCACCCCACTGTGAACAAACTCAACGTCCCAGTCATACTGCTTTTCGAAATCCCCAGCGTTCAGTACAGATGGCCCGACAGCCATTTGAACAATGTTTCCTTGAAAGGCTTGTGTCAATGTAAACATATGTACACACACATGAGAGTATGTACTTTTGTTAATTCCATGTTTTCTCCTACAGAGAGAAATTGAGGAATATGAATTCCGCACAATGAAACTATTTGAGAAATTAAATCAACTTGAAAAAAAAAGAGAAGGCATATTCGTAGAAATATTGCATAATCAGGTGAGTTATATGTTCGGTGATTGCACAATCATATTCACATAGCTATACCGCTTAGCTTGCTCTTCAACAGGGGAAAAACCTGAACATTTGCATGTACATAAAAACTACATAAGTTTCACTTGCAGCATGCAATTACAATTCTGTTGCCATAACATCCCACGTGATCTAGCCAATCACAGCCCACAACACTGCAAGTGTTAAGTTTAAACTTTAAACATAAGAGACACATTAGCAGTCTGAGCCATCAGAACAGTCAGAATATTGGACATCGGGTTTTGAGCTGCTGGGCTGTAATAAACATGTCGAAAGTGTTCTGGGGGGTAATTGGTAAATTACAGTATTGTACAGTAAATGGAACATTCATTCTAAAGTTAGTTTGTGTTTACAGGCGGTCATGAAAAAAAAAAATTGTGCTGTTGGCTGCAGAGGTGCAGGAGGAAAAACGAAAACGGTTAAGTCTTCAGGTAAGTTTTATGGATAATGGAAATGTGACCATGGTTTGTGTGGTCGTAGAGAATTCTCCAATTCTGAAGGCAGTGGATCTGCAGAGATGTATGAATTGTGAAATGCAACTAAATGTCGTTGTGAATGTACATGTTGCAGTACACAGTTCCACATTTCAATGCAATAAAATGTGTATCTCGCTATCAGAACACTCTGTATGTATACAGCATACAGTTGATATATATACACAAAAGGACACACATGGCCCTGTTGTCAGTGCAGTCACACTTCACGTTCTACATATTCCTACAGACACACTTCACACTGAATTGGACACTTTGCGAAGATCACACAAGCAATTCTGACAACGTTAAATTTCAAAAGTCATACCCAAACTGCACAGCCCTGCAACTTGCCCTTTTGAAATACGTTTCAAAAGTCAGTTTTAAATCTGTATAAAGTTTATCAGCATGTTCTATTACAGGGTGTGTGACATACAAATAAACAAATTTGTGATTTAAATGTAATTGTTCAGAGCTGGTTTGGAAAGTAACCCTGTCAATGTTCAACCCTGACGGTTATTGTGTAGTTAACCAAAACATGTCGGGTGTTAAACAGGAGGGTTAATAAAGCAACTGGTTCGTGTGCTTTCAATGTGGAGGCTAACCTCCATTCGATCCAAGCAGTGAGTAAACCTGAACACAGTTCTAATGTGACTGTAACTGCAGTACCGAGCATCCAATCGACCAAACTGCACGGCGGCACATGTAGCACACAGTATCTGGTTGCCAAACAAATTCAGAACACCAATCATCACAATCTGAACTCCACTGCTGCCATTCTATGCAATTCCAATAACCTTTATTGAAATATTTGTGCTAGTATTAAGGTGTGTTTCCGGGCTTAAGAAGCAGACAAAATGTTTAACCAAGAATTATTTTACAGGCAAGAATAGAAGAAATGGCGCCTGAAGAGCTCCAAAATCTCTGTGCCATCATGTAGGTTAAGTCACATTACTCTGACACAGCTCCGGCCGTCTATACACTGACTAAACAATAAATTTCACAAAGGTGAAACTGCTCACCTGAAGAAGATACCAATAGAAAACATTCAAGTGTTACTAGCATACCTCATAGAAATTATAATTTTCACAGATTTGGTAAAATTTGGTTAGCAAATCTATTCAGGATTTGCTGTGAACAGCACCACCACCACCAGTTTCTTAATTCTTCCTTCTTATCCGTTTGTTTTTCGAAACTTTATACAGTGTTCCTTAACCTTTTGGCGCCGGAATTTTTTTTAAATTTTAGCACATCCTGTATATAAAATGTGAATAATACAGAAACCAAATACGTTAGAATTATGAAACAAACTGCATTTTGAAGAGAAATAAAAACGGATAATATATACCATGTTTAAAATATTCATTACCTATATTTGTTGAATAAATATATAAAAAGCAACTTTAGAGGTTAGCGGTGCGGTACGACCAAAATAGTTGACATTAGGCGTCAAAAGGTTAATTATACATTGGAGGTTTGCTTCCACATTTACACAACCACAGGCTTTATCGCGAAACATGTAGTAATCTGTTTCTTAAAAATTTAAATGGAACTTCAGTTCCAACGTAAACCCTATTTATGCGTTCACTATTACAGTCTTTAATCGCGAACCATATTTTAATGTTTATGGTTCTTAAAAATTTACACGAAACTTCATCTCCAATGTAAACCCTCTTAATGGGTTGTTTCCTGAGCTTGTCCTCTATTTCCTCCTTCATTCGGTTAAAGTGTTCTGTTTCGGCATCCCATTCCTGTTGTTCCTTCTCATTTTCCTCCTGGCTTTCCTTGATAGTTTCCTCCTGGCTTTCCTTAGTAGCTTCCTCGAGTTTGTTTCTCAATTCTTCTCGTTGTGCGCGTATGTTCTTCAGCGTTTCAGAATAGACACTGGTGTAATGTTCCCACTGATTCGCCTCGGCGCATGATCCTTGCATTTTCTTCTGCAGTTCCTTGATGTCTTCATGGTCTCTCTGTTTCAATTTCTCCTCTACTGCATTTGTAGGGGCACGCAGAGTGGCCTCAAGTTCCTCTAGTTTCTTCTCAATTTCCGTTATAAGGCGATGTAAGGTGGCATCCGACTGTTCCTGGTTGGCAGCCATTTCCTCTAGCTTTTTTTCAAGTTCTTGACTACGTCCCTCGAAGTTGGCTCCCAAATCTCTCCTCCTCCAAAACTTCAGTTTCTTGAAAAAGCTCATTTTGTATTAGTCTTGAAACACAACACCACTAACTTCGACTCTTCCAAACCAACTACGCAGTTACATCACCGACGTCACTTATATAGCAATGCTCTTGCTAGTGTAGTGAATATCAGATTTGGGTTTCATTGACTATACCGATGTTAGATTTAGTTTTAGAAAAACTACCCGGAAGCCTTGCTGCTAGCTGCCTTTGCGAATTCAGCACAGCGCAGCAGTTCACTGTACCTTAGAATATCGCCGAGCTGGACGTTTTGTCAGTTCGTAACCATATGTTAGAGTCTACAGTGACGTTACAACGTTTGTTAAACCTTTAAGAATGCACGACACATCAGTCCACCTCTATATATACACCTGCTTTACGGAAACCCGCTCTTGCTCAATTTGAAATAACTCGCCGATTGAAATTACTTGACGCTACTGGCTGCTACGTACCTGTGCATTGAAGATAACTTTTATATTTTACACAGTGTTGAACTAGTGCAACGTAGAGATTGAGATGCTGTTGAACTTCAGTTACTTATCGATTATTCAAGGTAAGTCGTGTTGACTGAGTTAGGAATTTTACATTCTGACCGAGCAAGTGTGGCTATTATTTTTGTAATTTTAATAGACTAAATTCCAAATTACTCCGCGAGCAGACACATATATAAATGAGGTGAGACAATTACTTAAACTGATTAGTTTAGACATTGTTTGTACACATTTGTACAGTATTCAAGATGTCATTTTGAATTTCCCTTTTATTTATTAGAGCTAGTATTTTAGAATACACAATTTGAATTAAATCGAATTATTTGAACGGCTCTACAATACCCTTGAATCATAAAGAGATCGTACAGAGAAATAGAACGGACTATTTGTCAACAATAAGACCAGATTGTTGACATGGTGGCAGCACTACCCTAGAGAGGTTAAGAGGTGAACAATCGACCCATATAACAAGTAGGGTCAACTCGCGGACGGAACAGGGAACAGGTTACCCAAGGTTAGACACTACATTAGTAATTACATTTTGTAGGAGTAGCAGTGAGCATGGGGGATCTGGTATCTATGTGAAAGATGATCTAGACACGAAAGGAATAAGTTGTTTTACACATGTAAGTGAAGAAAAAGTTTCTGAAATGTCATTAATAGAATTCCTGAATATAAATACTTACAGTATGTGTATGTAGATCACCAGTTGGACAGCTTGAAAATTTTTTTTTAGAAAACTTAGAATCAGTTATTCAGAAATTATTGATACAAGAATTATGCTTCTTTGTGGTGAGTGGAATACAGATTTCGTGAGGGATGGTGGAAATCCAGTTGATCTAGAAGACCTGCTTCTGAAGTATATTAGTAAATACAGTTCAATAGCCACTAGAGTAACAAAAGCTACAAGCACGTTGATAGATGTAGTGATAATGGTTCCGACGTTTTGTATGAAACCCTCAACAGTAATAGGACTAGGTTTATCAGATCATCACGCCTGTAGTACCTGTAGTATTTAAAAATTACACTAAAATAAACCGAAGAATTCTGTAATGGCAATTTGAAGAAGATAATGTTAGGGAATATACGTACTTATTGAATTAGGTTTCATGGCAGGAAGTATTTCTAGAGACAGAGGTAAATGCCAAATTTAAGGCTTTTATGAGCTCTGTCCAGCATTTTTTTGACATAGCCTTTCCAGCAAAGTTAATACATAAAAAAGGATGTTAAGAAATGGATGGATCACAAAAGGTATAAAAATGCCTAGCAAAAATGAAATTTTTAAATATGTTTATGAAAAACCAAACCTTTCAGAGGAGGTATTAATGTATATTGCTGAGTACAAAATGATATACAGATGAGCAATTAGGGAAGCAAGGAGCAATATGGCAGATTATAAATAAGGAAATTGCGACAACCCCATCAAATAAATGGGATATCAAAATAAAATGGAATTCTGTGGAAAATACACATTCAAATAATGTAACTGAATTATGTAATTCTTATTTCTCTAGAATTCCTGAGAATCTGCTAAAGTAACATGGGGATAGAAGGTCAAACCCTCAAGGTTATCATTTCAAAATGAAGGATAATACTAAAACTATATTTTTGCTCCAAGTAACTGAAAATGAAGTGGGAAAAGTAGTGACAGACCTTAAGAAAAAATCATCAGCAGGAATTGATGAAATACCTGATTGTATTGTAAAACAATGTATGCAATTATTAAAGAAGCCTTTTACTAATATTTATAATGCATCTCTTGAATCAGGCATTTTTTCAGACCAACTAAAAGTTGCAAGAGTTTCACCATTACATCAAAAAAAATGGTTGAAAATGATATTCGAAACTATAGACGAATTATCGGCATTTTCTAAACTGTTACAATTTATGTAAAGTAGATTAATGACATTTATATTAGAAAATGAAGTTCTGTCTGGTGTACAACATGGATTCAGAGCACACAAATCAACTGCATTAGTATTTCAGTTCTTTGTTGAAAGTGCACAGGAGGCCATTGAGGATGAAATGAACCCAATTGGAATCTTCCTTGACCTCACAAAGGCCTATGATGTATTAAATCATAAAATATTGTTGTCAAAATTAAACTCTTTTGGAATTAGGGGTGTGGCGAACTCATGGTTTGAATCATATTTGTTCCATCAGGCCATGTATGGAAATAAATAATATGAAAACAGGGACGAATGTTGCAACTAAATGGAACCTGAACATGGAGCACTGCAGGGATCAGTTCTGGGCCCAGTATTATTTTTGTTATACGTAAATGACTTGCCTCTAAACATTATGGACTCGCAAATAGCGTTATTTGTGGAAGACACACAAGCAGGTAGCCATATTTTTCATTTTTTCTGTAGGAACATAGGCTAAACTCGCAATTTTCTTCCCTTTCACTGCGGCATTTTCACCCTTCTCTTACTGTAGAATTTAATGACCGGACAGCATGTAGAGCGGAATGTTTAAACTTATATTCAAAGTGTTACATAATTTTCATGTTATAATTTGAATAAAATTTACGGCTGATTAATTGCAAAAACTTTTGCCTGTCGCGACGGGGGAAGTAGTTGTTTCGCGTAGTAATTTTCATACTTGTGTTTGATATGGACTGTCAACGGTTTGGTTGTAGCAGTTAAGTACATTGTGCAAGCTATTAAATTCCGTGATCTTACGTAATTATTTGTGGCATGGGATTAAAGTTTTCAACGTTCCGTCAATTTAGTCAATTATTTGTACGAATGGTGTTAATATTTATGTGTAGTTATTGCAATACATTGTTCTTGGCGATGTTTATATCAGGTGAGTATCATGAATTTCAATATGATTGTTGTGGTTAAGAATGCCATTACTGTAACATAATTGACATTTCTGCTATAATCGTAACAGTTATGTGTAAAAATGTACTGAATACGTCGTCCGTAGTGAACTGTGAACGTTTATAATTCGTAATTCAAGAAAAGTATTTTAACGTTTTTCGAAGTGATGATAATGTGCAGGTAGGATTTGTCGCATTGAATGTCCTTTAGAGTTGCCACTTGATTGCTTCCGCAGAATTTTTAAATATGGGGCTTTTTCTGTCGTCTTTGTTACAGTCTATGTTCTAGGGAGTGAAAATGTATAAATTTAATTGTTGGCGTTGTGTTTGGTGTGTGGTTTAAGGTGGATTTCAACGCAAGCTATAACTATTGCGGCTATTGGCTTGGTGGCCAATAAATAGTGGATTGAAAATAATATACTACTTGTTCAGTATGTATTCTTGGAGAATATCATATACAGTATTACTTGATATGACGTTGAAATATAAAGTGTCTCAAGATAAATGTAGATTCACATTGTTGGGATTATAAATTTAGGCGATGGACACATTTTAAGTACTCGTAACTGGGTCTAGTACATGATAATTACATGAAAACGACACTGAAGCACGTATTTTTCATGATATTTTCCCGGACACTCGTATATAGTTCCAACAACGCATTGCCGTGGGAAATGTGTGTTTTCTATTTCTCTACGAGTATCATTGGGAAGTTTGACTTCAGACTTCGGAAACATGAGATTGTATTTCGTGAGCTGTTAACTAATAGCGGTATCTCAAAACAAAAGGTACATAATAGAAGTTGTAAATACGTTATGATCGTTGCGCAGCTAAGTAAAAATTATTCCCGATGCTGACCTGCTGTATCGCCGCTTAGCCTAGGCCAAACGGGACAGTGAAAGGTTCGTCTTGGTCCATTTATTGGCACGTCATAAACTGTATAAATTATGTAGTGACAACCTGTGTGTAATTAATTGGATGGAGTGTGGAAGGAAGGGGTCATGGTCTATTTTATGGTACTAATCTAACATTGGCTTGGAGGGATTTGGAGAAACCACGAAAATCTGTCATTCTAGTCGGTCTGTAGGAAAATAAAAAATTTGAAACCTTCCGAATACACAGCATGACTGTTAATCGGCTGATAGAAATCCTGCAACGAGCTGGTGCTTACGAAGTGACATTCGGTGGTCTGCAGATTGTGGGGTAGGGACGAGAGAATACAGCAGTCTACAGTTTACTACATCGTAGGAACGTGCAGTTTCTCTGTGGTATGTCATTTTGTAAATCTGTTCAGCCGTCCTTCAAATTTTAAGGTACAGAACTTCCTGTAAATGTGTTTTCTCAGTTACGGCACTGTCGTTCGGAAGGCCCCAGGATGGTGTGGCGTCCCACAGTTGCATCTATTGCGATAGTCTTAAGCCGGTCCTGATGATACCTATATTAATGTTTTTAATTTCTTGTTGTCACTAACGGACCGTTCTGTAGTCCCACAGAGTTGTAAGGAATTCAGTTATTATCCCGTCCAGCAAGTCTAGATTGTTTGATAATACTGCGGGCACATACCGCAATTAAATCAGTCTCTCACAATGCAAATTTTTGGGGAAAGTGGGGGTTTACGGGAAACGCGGTTGCTGTTAGCACTGATTGAAGCGAAGTTGCCAGTTCCTCTGCCAACACTGGAAACACCGCACGTCATAATTTATTTAAAATTAAATTGCGCTTGAAACTTAAGACACGGTAAAAAAAGGGGGGGGATATTGCACTCTCTGTTAAGCATTCAGAGAACTAGCTTTAGTTGTCAGTACTACCTGCTTCCAGCAATATGAACGATACAGAGAGGGGCACCAACTTTGTACATTTATGGACACCAGTAAAAAAATCAGACATACAAATCCAAGTACCGTGGTTTTTTGTTTTGATGTTTTGCTGACCGTGCATCTCAGTATAATCTTAGTAACTGACCAACTTAATCTACAAATAATTGTTTTATAATAGTTTATTATATTCCTCTACATGTTTCGAGCACTATTGTGCTCAGCATCAGGAGGTCAAAATTGTATTACACAGCATCTGGTGTCACCAGACTCTGTAGGTGGCCGTCCAGTGCACCGGACGGCCACCTACAGAGTGTGATGATACCAGATGCTGTATAATACAATTTTGACCTCCTGATGCTGAGCACAATAGTGCTTGTAACATGTAGAGGAATATAATAAACTTATTATAAAACAAGAATCTGTGCACTAAGTTGGTCAATTACTAAGACAATACCATGGTAACAAAAACAGGACACAAATGAGAAACTGTGGGTGCAAGGGGTTGCTGTATTTTAAAACCAACCAAAATTCAGAATTGACTGAACAGTGCAGTACTATTGATTTATTTCACAGACTATGCTGCATGGTGCTGAATCAACGTTAAGGAACAGAGGATAAAACTCTCAAGAAAAGTGTTATTCACTCCTCACCAGTGCTTCCCCTTTGGAGTCGTTTTGAAAGCCTTGGAAAAAAAAAAGTGCTCAAATAGTGTCCAGACAATTGTTAGTAAACTCCTACTTATAAGATTTCACCAAACTGGTAATAATTCTGCTATAACTTGTTAGACATTAGAAGCTGTCACACAAAGCGGTAGATATTTAGCAGTTTTGTTTAATTAAGACAGAAATGTGACAATTATATTTTGACATGTATTCTAATCATTATAATTTACCCTCTGCAAGTGAAGTTTTTATCCAGAATAATAATGTAGAACTTCCAGTCCCGGACAATCAAGAAAATCATCAAAATGACTTTACTAAATACCAAGATATAAGACGTGAAGGAAGGTACCAACCGAGGAAATCTGACCACAAGACTTTTCCACGAGCACCCAAATCAAGGGCAAAATCTGTGAATTCTGGTAAGAAATTTCTGTCAGTGTGCAACAATGTTAAATTTCCCATTTTTAACAGAAAATTGCCAAGAAATCCAGAACCTGGTCTTGAGGTTAATGCATTGGATCGTGTTCGTAGGACTACAGGAACATTACACAATATTAACTGGCCAACATTGACATTGCTGATAGAAAAGAATGATCCAAACCGGAAGACAAGAAGTTGTCCAAAATTTTCTGATGTAGCAGTTCAAACAGAAAATTATAATCTTGAGCTGACATATCCACTGTGGAACACAAAAGAAATTGCATTGCCAGTGAAAGATGATATCCCAATATTTGAAGAAAACAAAGTGAGTCGAGGAACTAAAATAGAAAATTATATGTCTATGAAATTTCAGTTGTCTTGCAGGCATGAAACCTCAAATGAAGACTTGGTATTCTTTTCTGCATCAGGCCAAAATATAAAGTATTGTGCAAATGTAGTTCAGCATGAACAGACTAAATTAGATCAAGAACATAGACCACTGAATAAAATCACTATCCCAGAGAAGGGAAAATTTTTCAAAATAAAAGTTACAAGGAGAAGCAAAATTACAGAATTTTCAAAGTTTCAATGTTTTTCTTCACTTAATATCCATTCAGGAAATTCTGGTTCTAACAAACAGCCTTCTTTAAAAAACGAGAATGTAGGAACAAACACAGCACCTGCTGGCAGTAGAAATGAGAAAAGTTCTGCATTTTCCTTTGAAGAACTGGTGCAGTGTTTGACAGAAACAAGAGAGACAAGTAAATTGAATATAGATGGAGAAGAGAAGCTTGGCTGCAGCAGAATGAATACTGAAAATAAATATTCACACAAAGGGACTTCAAATGGCAATTCAGTACTCCAAACTACAACCTCATGTGTTCATGGGGGTAATAAAAGATCATTCTGTAAACAAAACTCAAATAACCAATTGCAGAAATCACATTTATTACATAGTAACAAGACACTGCAGAAGTTTTTCCAGTATCCTTATTATAGCTGTGAGCAGGTTATGTCACATGCCAAAGCAGAATTTATAGCAACACATGGTTTGGACATAGAAAATGCAATAAATATTGCATATTATCTTTGGCAAAGAAGGAAGCAGAGGCTGCTCTATACTGGAATGTTTACATTATCCTCTGTTTCATACTCAAATTAAGAAGACGAAGCAGACTTTCAAACTTCGCAGTAAGTTTTGGAGACTTCATTAAATTTGGAACAAAAGAGAAGCCAAGGTATCTCACACTATATTGTTCCTTCCTAAAATTCATAAGCGTTAAGACAACTCTGAACCTGGCCAGAAAATTCAGGACATTTTACCAAACTAGAAACAAAGGGGATCCTCCATCTTCCAGAGTATTATACTGACTGTTATTTTACTTCTATTGCCTGTGAATCTGGGAAAAAGGTTGGTAACAGCTGTTGTGTTAAACTTGACATCCAAGAAATTCATCACCAACGTGTTTCACCAACTGTGGAGCTTTCTGGACAGTCTCTTAATTCAAACTGTAGGAGATTTCACTGTGCACAGAGAGAAAACAATGTTTTTGTATTTTCACAATGAGACATGTTCTTATTAACTTGTCAGAAAGTATCACTATTTTTCTGTGGCTGAATTATAATTCTGAGAATTCCTTAACTGTATTTGGTTTCCAAGTTCTGTTGCCTCTTGATTTAAAGTTTCTTTCAAATATATGCTAATTTTTGAACATAGTTACAACTGTCACAAACTATATATTTTTAACTAAATCAAGAATTAGTGAACTTTGTGTACCTAAACTGTTAAACCTAATGTTTAACTTATGGTTTTTCTGATCTTGTGTTTGAGATGAGTCCAGTGTTTTGGTTAAAGGAAATTAGAAGAAGTGTTAAATACACAGGGTTTGCTGTTGGCAATAGTAGCTTTTGGCACCCTTGAAACTGGAGTGGATGCTTTAAATTTTATGTGTATTGTGGTACAGAAATAGGAAACTCCAAAGGCTTCTATTTACTGTCTGCATGTGCTATGGTGTCTACTGAATTCAAGTTGGGAAATCCTTTTGTTGTCAGCAGATACATATTTTTATCATTTGTATGAAAATTAAGATAGTCACATTTAAATTTTATGTTGATAAATCAATAAACAGAATTGTAACTAGTCTCTTTATAACCTACCATTGCAAAGTGAGATAACATTTTCCTGTAAGTGATATGTGAGTGTAATGTAAATTGTATGCTAAATGACACAGCAACATATGTGTAATATTAGACAGTCATCAGTGTTTTTTACTTTTTTGTAATTTGCAATGTATTGTGAAGCAAAACACAGCATTCTGGGATAAATATTTCTTAGCTTTAATTTCTTTTTACTGTGGTGGCTGTGACATGTAATTTTCCGTGTATGTCCTTATTATACTTCATGATTTACTTGTTGGCTTGATTGTTGTTGTTTCTTTCACTTCTTGAAGCAAGAAAGCGTCACTACATTGTATCCTTGTTCTCCTAAAAAGTGATAGCTGTATGTTATAGTGCCAGGCAATATGTATTTTTCCTGATACAAAAATAGTCTCTTTGCAGTTTTTGGTAACTGCTGTAGTATTTTAATAAGAGTAGAGTCACATTAATACATGTCAAGGATTGTAGCCCTTTTGTGTATTGAGAAAATTGTAAACTGACATACAAGTGCATGTCACCGAAGTTAAAGAGAAACAGAGGACTGTCATCCTCTCTCATTACCTCAGCCCATTTGTCTTGTATGAATATATTTATTACAAATGGAAATGGTATTACTGCAATTAATAATGAGAAATAAAAATATAGTCAGTGTGCAATAAAATCAGTATGTTCTATGACAGTCCATCATAAGCTTTGTTCCTGTGAGTTTCAAATTCTTGCTACATGCTGCTTTTGCTAAAAGGTAGCAATAATGTAACAAGAAAGTTGGACCCAGAACTTTGTTAAAATAGGTTAGGAAAATCACATATTTTTTCCCCATTAATTAGGAAGTTAAATTTGTCACTGTTTAATCTTAGTTAAAATATGTATTTACTATGTATGTACTTTTTTCTAATAAATTAAGTTATTGTGTTTTATGATGGAAGAGGAACTGCCACAATGATAATAAACTGTGAAATGAACTGTCACCAGTGAACAGCATTAAATTGTACACATGGGTGTAACTGCCTCCTTCACAACTTCAGATGTAGATGTGTAACTTGAAAGTTAGATATGATTCATTTGTGTTATTTAATCCAAAATAGTTGAAGTTTATTACCACCAAACATTTATTATCCCAATTTTTAGTCACATTTGTGTACATGTGTAAATTTTATTAATTTTGTTGTCTGTCTGTTTGTGTGTCTCAAAGCTGCTAAGTGAGTTTTCAGGAAATTTGATACTTTAGAATTTGACAAAAAATTCTTGAGTCATTTATATTTTTGTTCAGCTCGCATAATTTTAATGACCAAATTTCATGCATGTTGTTATGCCTTAGCATCTGCATCGCTGATGTTTACATGCACAAGAACTTTTACACTCAGCGCAATCATCAACCATCTTGGGTACCAGATTTATAAAGGAGTAAATTTACCTCTGTAGTTGTGCTATGCATACCGTGTCTAAATTTTTACATTGTTGCTTATAGGAGCAGTAGAGACACAGTTCCACTCATTCCTCACCTCATCACTAGATGAAGATCAGTGGTTAACATCGGGCACCAGCTACTTTACTCCCATGAAAGAACCCCATACCCATTGAATATGAGGTTGAGTGGACTCCAGAGTCGGTCTGGACGTTTTGAAGAAAATTAAACTTCTTTCCCTTAACGGGTTTCGAATCCTGGATCTTCCAGACCGTAGCCTAGAAATGACGACTGTAACAGGAGCCATAATTGATATGTGCCCACCAAAATGACTGCGTTCGACTGTCTTTATTCTATAGACTGATATCAATATCAAATCTCGCCTAATATCCCCATTATGTTTTCATATTTAGCTGTATGATTTTGTGACGCATTTCATAAGTTTTACGTTACATGATGACAGACGGATGTTTATGATTAAGTGTTCGACGCCTTAAAACTTTCCATTACGCTATTTCTACACACTCGCAACAAACAAAATCTTTCCTTATTATCATCCTCTAACGACTTCGTTACATAAAGTAGCTAATGATACTGGTGTGAAAGATTAACGACTGTCGAAACCCAGTAATGTGTTTGGAAAGCATAGGCAGTAACACTGGTGACATCTAGCAGTCTGGTTGTCTGTAGAATGTTGAGAATCTGGAAAGTAGTCGTTCTATTTTCGTCTTTCATAGCAGTCTACGGAGAAAAAAGTGATGTCACCTTCTTGCCAGGGAAGCCGTGGGACGGATATACAGGTGATCTGTAACGACATTATGTTGAAAGGGTGTACATTTACGATATAATGGTTTAGTAGTTAAATTTGTATCGAATGTAATTTATGCCATGCTTAGTTAGGACAAGGATAGTTATGCTGTTTTTACCTTAAGAATTACAGTTGTATTCATATACTGTTACACGGATGTGAAAATTTTGTGGATATTCAAGTAGGCAAAATATGTACTTAGAAATTTAATAAATTCGTTTGAAACTTGAAATTTTTATGGCCGTATCTTCAAAGATACGGCCATAAAAATTAGCAGTAGTTTCTAGATCCAGTATGTATGTAGCATAGGTAAGTATTAACGTTTTGTATTGTAAATTGTGTACCACTCCCTATTAATGCCACAGCAGTGTGTGCGATGTGACTATTGAATGAAGTGTCTGCGCTTGCTGTTCTTGATTTTGACATTAGATAACCAAAGTAAGTATTTACTTACCACCGTGACTTCCCCCAGTAGCGTGCCAAAACACGCTCCGTTACGTTGAAGTTATGTTGAGTGTTACACTTTTTATAAATGGTTTGTAATTTTCCAGCATTTTGCTTCAGAAAATCGAGAACGAAGTAAACAAAAAGCTTCAGCGTTTTATCCTGGGCCAACCCAATCCAGTCCACAGACCCATATCCCACATCCTGGAGATCCATCCTAATATTATCCACCCATCTACGCCTAGGTCTCCCCAGTGGTCTCTTTCCCTCCGGTTTCCCCACCAAGACCCTATACGCCCCCCTCTCCTCCCCCATACGCTCCACA
>Ga0131853_10011646_pt1 | contig 16111 bp, 11 predicted proteins | sample TergutLab28metaG_FD_92764 | JGI IMG/M metagenome (GOLD analysis project Ga0131853, IMG submission 92764) | Labiotermes labralis P1 segment gut microbial communities from Petit-Saut dam, French Guiana - Lab288 P1 (version 2) (version 2) | ecosystem: Host-associated > Arthropoda: Insects >...
AAATATGGATTATTAATACAAGCTTCTGTGGTGCGTTTTTGTTCCTTTCTTTTTTTTTTTCAACTTATAAAATAATAAAAAAAAATATCATGAGTTTGTTTGGGGGGGGGGGGGGGGGGGCGAGATCTCGTCTTACAATATTGGGAGACATGGCCTTGTAATGCTTTTGACAAGTGCTGAAATAAGCATAGTGTAAGTAGGTGTCCTATCCTAAAATTAGGTAACTGATAGTTTGGAGGATATTGCTATCTTCTGTTTTCTTTGTCAGATGATGGTTCTACTGTGAGGATTAAGGCAGCAGGTTCCTCTTAAGCCTTGGTACTTTTCTACCAAACTACAATGTATCACATCCCAGAAGACACTGTTCTTCATAGTAATTTCTGTGAGAACCGTAAGTCTCGTGTCTTTTCTTCTTATTACTTTTACAGAAATGGAGCCAATGACACTTGGTTCACCAGTAGGCAGTTCATCTAGCCCTGTCAGTCCAGGATTTACATCACCATATCTCCCAGAATTTCTTATGGGTGAATCTACTCCTGGCGTAAGTTGGAATGTAAACTAGGTTTTGAGGAGCATGTGTATATTTCCTTTAAAGTATGGAGTAATTTTGTATATGTTACATGAATTACAACTGCTGTTAACACATTCTTTTGTGAACTTTTAATTTTCCATTGGGAAATAAAAATTGTTCTCATTTCAAGCATGTTTGGTTGTCTGTGTTAGTTATTGTGTGTCACATTTTCTTGTCTTAAAATGGAAGATAAATTTTGTTAAATGGCTGATATGAAGTAGTTCTCATTGGGTGTTTGTAAATAAAAGTGAGCTGACTGTCTTGTAGTAGAGTGACTGGCAATACCACGTGTCTTCATCATGTTGCATTTTTCTCAACAATTTTTCAGTTTTATTTTGTATTGACTAAAATTCAGACTTCAGTCTGTGACTGTAGAACATCTATCCAAGAAGGAATACCATATTCACTGAATGGATTTACAAGGAAAGGAAGTATATTTACAAAGGTAATTTCCATTCTTGTAAAATGATTTGGAGGTGAAACATACAGGGAAGAAGACAAACATTCCCATTCTATGTTGGTATTAGGCATTTGGTGCAAAGATTAAATGAAGTTCCTGTTACAATGATTTCTTTGTTGATGTTGCAGTCTGCCAATCCTCAGAATACAGCTGGAACCCCAAGAAAAGTTTCAAAACATGTGTCTTTTGGTTCTTTACCTACAGTGAGAAGCTCTACACCAGATACGACGGAATCTCGCATGTCTAGGTATTATTTTTACTAATTTTACAAAAATTGGACTGTATTTTGTACATAATTGTATTAGTCACATTGTTCTAATTTGATTTGTGCCATCTCCTTGCAAACCTCTAATGATTTGGATGTAGGTCCCATTATTTTGCACTCATTTCTGTAACCTGTAAGACACAGACTTAACGATTCTTTGTGTTTAGAAGTTAACAGGGAACAGTGGCAAAGTATCTCACATTTGTTGTTCCATTTCATCTTGTTTTCTCAGTTTTGATTGGTAGACTTTCTCTTTGGCACCAGCTCCACAAAAACAAATCATGTGCAGTAAGATCAGGACTTCCCACAGGCCATTTTGTTGGTCCTCAAGTACCCAGTCCACCAACAAGGAAAATGGTTGTCCAGCCATACATGAACAGGAGGAGCAAAATGTGGTGTTGTTCCATCATGCATAAAGTGCAGTCATTCATAATTGTCCCATGGAGAAACACTGGGCAATATGAAACTGTCAAGCATTTGCTTTACTTTCATCCAGTTTATATGCAAAATAAAACTTAAGGAATCGTGGAGTTCAGAGTGTAGTGGTGATTTCTGATGTCATATTTTTGTATGTTGGATTTCCTTGAGCTTGTATTTATATAGTTTTGTTACAGTATAATATATTCCGTTTGAGTATACATGTATGGTACACACAGGGGAGCCCAGCTGATGCTGAATACATCACACACGGCATCAGACAAGAGTGGTGGCCCACCAACAAGAAGTCTGTTTGACACCTTAACATCACCAGCTCAGTTTCACACTCCAGCTAGTAATCCTGATTCATCCTTCCAACATATGTAAGTCTACAACTTCTCCATTACATGCAGATGCAGGCAAACTGTTGTTACAACAATCATCTGGGAATTGTTAAAACTTATTTATTGAAATTAAATTAATGTTATATAAAACAATAAAATTACTTTAAACTGGTAAAATAAATAACCACAACATGCTTTTTTGTACTGTCATTAGTAGGCACTAGCCAAGTGAGATCAGAATTACATGCATCTTTTAGACTTCACACAGACATTACTGCACTTCATTGTGCCATTCGCAGATACATAGGAACCTCTGTTCTTTCTTCTTCATTTCATGTATGTGCAGACGAATTACAAGTGCTGTGATAATGCTGTGTTCAACACTTCTGGCAGAATTACACATTTAATGTGAAAATAAACTACTTCATTATCTGCAGTTGTATAACACTTGTAAAGCGTCCATTTTATCTTTTGTCCAATTCTGTCTGCCGGTAGCCCTGCCCTAACTGTGGGACCAAGCTTATTATGCAACATGAAGTTGATTCTTTCTATTCCCCCCCCAATATTGTTTCCTTTCTTTCATTCTTTCCTTCCTTTAACTTTCTTACTGTTGTCATAAAAATCGTCTTGGTGCAGTCGTATTTTGTGGTTGTGTTCTTCCATAAGACTTACAGTTTTTTTATACGTGCATTGCGTGGGTTTGTTAATTTAACCAGTTGGTATAAATTAAGTTTGCTCTCTCTCTCTCTCTCTTTTTTTTCTTTTTTCTTTTCTTTTCTTTGTATGGAGTTCTCTTCACATTTAAGCATGATGTCATTAAACTTTCCTGGAATTTGATGTAGCCCCTTTTCGAAGGACTCTGTAGTTAGTATTCGCAAAGGTGTAGAATCCGCTCTAGATTACTTCACTTGCCAATTATTGTGACAGTTATATTCTCTTTTCAGAAATAGCCTGTCAGAAACATCACACTGTGAAGTAGATGAAGCTCGCAACACTTGGGTGACTATATTTGGTTTCCCACCTTCTGCAGCATCATTTATTCTGTCTCAGTTTTCCCATTATGGCAGTATATTGGAAAAGAGAATGCCAGCGAAAGGAAACTGGATGCATGTACATTACCAAACCAAGCTTGAATGTCGAAAAGCTCTTAGTAACAATGGAAAAGTGTTTGGTGGGACAATCATGATAGGTGTGATGTTATGTAAAGATCAGGTAATGAAAATTATAATTTAGTTATGCATAAGTGTATGAAACTAGTATTTTGCTATTTTGGGCAGCTGGTAATTTTTGTTTTCTGACTGAGAGATGAAGGTTTATGATAGTTTAGTCAGTATAATGGTGGTTCATCCGCAGAGCATTCAAACTGGCTCTGGGTCCTGACCCAGCCTCCTATTCAGTGGGTGCTGGAGCTCACCCACCAAGGGTAAACGAACTTTCATGTAAAGTTGACCACTCCCCCATATTATTCATGATGTGTACTAGGACTTCATCCTTACCTTTCAGGTTTACCATGTCAATATATTATTGTGTGAAACAGCATCTGCCTGTGATGTAGTTTACTGAGGAATATAAGATAAATGTTTTATGTTAAAACAAGATTCATGTGAAACTCTCAGAAATTCTGTACCAAAATTGTTTTCCAATTTATCAGTATAAGTACATATTTATATCTGTACTGGGATCTGATAAAAAAATGTCAGAACTGAGCTTATATTTCAGACTAAATCACACTGTGCAGGGATGTGGCTGAGATCAACATGCTGCTGCATGTATGGAGTGTTTACCTGTGTTAGCCATTGCTTCAGTTTTTCATGGTCAACATTTGAAGACAGTGTGTTTTTGATACCAGTCTGTTTAATACCATCAGAATAGGATTTTATTGGCTTCACTGGGCTGTTAAGTACTGAAGAAAGAAATGTTTTGTGCTAATTGTGTGTTCCTTCTTCTTTAAACAGGATATTTTAAATGACATTCGAAACAAAGAAAATGTTCCATACCAGAGAATGTCATTTGTGGAGTCTGCTAGTGGCACTTCTGTTGCTAGAAGCACACCAAACCAATCATCATCTTCACCTGCTTCCTTTATTGGAACACCTAATCAATTTAATACATCCAATTTATCATATTCTGGAACTCCAAACAAGATGCTTGCTAATGTCCGACCACTAGGGCAGGCCTATAGAATGGCACAGGCAGACAGTGAGGTAATGAATGAAGTACAAGTATTTCATTAAATCACATGTTAGCAGACTTGCACACTGCCTTATTAAATTTAATTCTTCAATCTGTTCTGCTGGTAAGTGTGTGGTAATCTGTGTCTGCAGTGTTATAAATTTGACCTGTGCTTTGAATTGTATCAGATATTGATGTGTTGGGCTAAAACATATAAAAACTGATGTACTATTTCTTTTGTGCGTGTAAATTAATTCCACTTCCTCCCGTTACGTTCTGTGATATACAGCAATGATTGTGCTATGAATTAATAGAAACTGTGAAAAGGAATATACTTAAATGGTATGACACTGAGAGGAAGTGTACATTTCTACTGTCAGTAAGGAATAATAAGTTAAAGCTGCTGACCGATAGAGTGTGGAACTATTACATGTTCATGTAAATAATCTCTGCACACATCACATTCCTTTCATTGACCGTTGCTTGTGTTTCACCATGGTTTTTCCTTTTAAAGCATTATCCACCACGCAGGGTGGGCAGTGTGTGCAGTAGCCTCTCTTGTCAAGCTGTAACCTTGCTCCATTTAATAAGGCTTTGAGCCACGTCATAGCCATACAAGCAGTCTATCAAGGCCAGGGGGTATAAGCACCTCAGAGTCTTTCCCAGGCCTAATTAAAGGTAGCACTCCTATCACTGGACTTGCTGCTACCAGGGTAGCAAGCAGTTAGCAGGACACTATCTTCAAGTTTCATAAAGGTACTGAATGGTTTAAAAAATCAGACAGTAATTAAATGTATCCGTGATAAGTGGGTCCCTGTCACTAGGGCATGGTGCTTCATTAGGTTGCAGATGGAGGAACGGTCTCCAATATATAGGGTAGCTGTGAGTATATTGAATAAACAGGCGCAGACAGCCAAGAAGAGGTGGTCCTCCAACTTGGGGGATGGATGCTGTGCTAACAGCTCCTCACAGTAAAAACGTATGTTGTTACGAATCATTCACACAGAAAGACTTGGACCTGGACGATACTTTGGTGGAACCTAAGCAATGGAAAAGGGACATGAGACTCAGTACTTGGAATATTAGAATCCTATATAGGTCAGGTTCCCTTACAGCAGCAGCCAAGAAATTAACAAGATATAAATCAAATTTAGTGGGTTTACAGGAGGTTAGGTGGGACAAAGACGGCACGGTGAGAGTGGGGGATTATAATTTTTTCTATGGAAATCAGTAGGGAACAGGATTTTGTGTACACCACAGAATAGTATCAGCAGTTACGAGAGTAGAGATTAGCGATAGGATGTCATATATTTCTGAGAGGTCACTGGTGTAATATTCTTGTTCTGAATGTGCATGTACCAAGTGAGGAGAAAAGTGATGATTCAAAAGACAATTTTTATGAGGAATTAAAGCAGGTGTTTTATTATTTTCCTAAGCACCATGTAAAAATTTTCTATTAGGAGATTTTAATGCAAAAGTGGGAAGAGAGAATGTCTTCAAACCAACAATTGGAACTGAGCGTCTACATCAGGATAGTAACGATAATGGTGTTAGAACTGTAAACTTCACATCAAAAAATCTAGTTATAAAGAACACGATGTTCCTACACGGAAACATTTGTAAGTACACCTGGCCCTCTCCTGATGGGAAGATTCACAACTAGATTGATCACATATTGATGGATAGGAGATGGCATTCGAATATACTTAATATACAATCTGTCAGGAGATCTAACTGTGATACTGATCACTATCTGTTGGATGCGAATTTAGGGAAAGATTGGCAGTGTGTATACAAGCAGCACAGAAATTAAACGTGGAAAGATTTAACCTCAGAAAGCTAAATGACTCAAAGGTTAGGAAACAGTGTTATATAAAGATCTCAAAGAGGTTTACAGCTTTGGAGAGCTTAAGTGATAGCGAGAACATAAATAGGGCTTGGGAGAACATTAAACAGAATATCAAAACCTCCACTAAACAGAGTCTAGGTCTGTACAAATTGAAGCAGCATAGACCATGGTTTGATGAAGAATGTTTAGGTTTTTTAGGTCAAAGGAAGCAGGCTAAAATGCAGTGGTTACAAGATCCAAATCAAAGCAGTGTAGATAATCTAAACAATGTTAGACGTGAAGCTAGCAGACATTTCAGGAACAAAACAAAGGAATGTCTGAATACTAAAATTTATGAACATGTAACTAACAGTAAAATAAAAAATATCAGAGATTTGTATATGGGCATCAGTGATTTTAAGTAGGGTTACCAGCCTAGAATTAATATGATGAGAAGGGTGTTTTGGTTACAGACTTCCATAGTATTTGGCTAGGTGAAGGAAACATTTTTCTCAGCTGTTCAATGTGCATGGGGTTAGTGAGGTAAGACAGGCAGAAATACAGCTTGAGCTGAGTGCCTTTGAAGTTGAGATGGCTATTGATAAGCTAAAAGGACATAAATCACCAGGTATTGATCAATTCCCATCCAAATTGATAAAAGCAGGGGGTGGAGCAAATCGCTGTGCGATCCATAAACTTTTATTAATTCTTTATGGGAAAAGGTGGAATTGCCTGAGGAGTGGAAGAAATCGATCATTGTAACTATCTATAAGTATGGTGATAAAACAGATTGTAGTAATTATAGAGGCATATCATTTTTGCCTACTACATATAAATTTTATCCAACATCCTGCTGCCAAGATTAACTCCATATGCAGAGGAAATTATTGGGGATCATCAATGTAGATTTGGACGCAACAGGTCATTTACTGATCATACATTCTGCATTCATCAAATACTGAGAAAAAATAAAATACAATGAAGCAGTGCATCAGCTCATTATAGACATGAAGAAGGCTTATGATCCAGTTAGGAGGGAGGTCTTGTATAATATTCTCATTGAGTTCAGTATCCCAATAAAACTGGTAAGGCCAATAAAAATGGTCTGAATGAAACTTATAGCAGAGGTCAGGTAGGCGAGCATTTGTCTGACATGTTTCCTAGTAAGAATGGTTTGGTACAAGGAGATGCTTGGTTGCCACTGCTCTTCAACTTTGCTTCAGAGTATGCCATTAGGAGGGTTCAGGTATACCTGGATAGCTTGAAATTAAATGGTACACATCAGCTTGTGATTTATGCTGATGGTGTTAATATATTGGGCAGAAGTATACTTACTATAAAGAAAAACACAGAACAATAGTAGTTGCTAGTAAGAAGATTCAACTAGAAGTAAATGCTGATAAGACTGCATAGTCATGTCTCAAGATCAGTATGCAGCATGAAGTCACATTGTGAAGATTGATAATAGTTCCTTTCAAAGGATGGAAGGGCAAATATGTGAGAATGACCTTAACAAATCAAAATTCTATTCAGGAAGAAATTAAGAGCAGATTGAAGTCTGGGAATGTGTGCTATCTTTCATTGCAGAATCTTTTTTCTTCCAGTTTGCTATCCAAAAAATTAAAGATTAAGATATTCAGAAATATTATTTTGCCTATTGTATATGGGTGTGAAACTTGTTTGCTCACATTGATGGAGGAACGTAGGCTGAGGGTGTTTAAGTATAGGATGTTGAGAATATTTAGGCCTTAGAGGTAACAGGGGAGTAGAGAAAACTACATAATGAGGAGCTTAATGATCTGTACTCCTCAACCACTATTGTTCGGGTGATCTCTTCAAGAAGAATGAGACAGGCGGGGCATGTAGCAAGTATGAGGGAGAGGAGAGCCATATACAGGGTTTTGGTGGGGAAACCTGAAGAAAGAGACCACTTCAAAGAGCCAGGTTTAGATGGGAGGATAATATTAAGATGGATCTTCTGGAAGTGGGATGTGGAGGCATGGACTAGATCGAGCTGACTTAGGATAGGGACAGGTGGCGGGAACTTTTGAATGTGGTAATGAACCTTCGGGTTCCATAAAATGTGGGGAATTTCTGGACTAGCTGAGAACTGCTTAGCTTCTCAAGAAGGAGTAAGTAAATTAAATGTATAAAAAATTACCAAACTAATTGGATACGGCTGGTAAGAAGACAGCATAAGAGCCTGAGGGGAAGAATAGTTTAGGAAGAAGACAGAAGATATGGCATGTACCTGTACAGACTGAATATGAAATTAATTTCCCAGTCCATTCCTTTACTTGCTATACTACTTGTCATTTGTGCATGTGCCACATTTTTAGCACATTCGTGAGTGCATCTTTCTACGTGTAACATCTTGAAAATCAGTGGATTTTCACGGTATTTTATATTCACTTGCTTTCAGTGTGGTGAAGCACCTATTATATATTTTTATGATAATGGTTGTGGGTGGGTGGGGTTGTAGGTAGGTGCATGCTGTGGGGCCCACCCAACCTCCTATCCAGTGGGTGCCTGTGGCTCTTCCACTGAGAGGGTAAAATGATTGGCATACGAAGCTGATAATACACTTGGTGCTGAGGTTAAGAACATTTGGCACTGTACAAGGTGATTCAGGAGGAAAGATCAACATTTTGGGTGATGATTAAAAGTGGTAATTTTGGGGGGGGGGGGCTTTGGAGGCTGATATGAACATGTCTAGTTCTGAATGATTACAGAGATAGAGCTGTTTGAATCTACAAATAGAAAAGCACTGTGAGTGGTAATAAAGAGAGAAATTACCCACTGATACTCGTAATTTAATTTTAGTTTAATGTTTCAATTACAGATTTCTTACACAGAAATGACAAATTTGTTACATTTCACTATAAATGTTTAAAAATCCCACCATCAACCTCATTGTACTTTGCAACTCAGGCAAGCAACATGTGGTATTCACTCATGAGTTGCAAAGTGCATTGAAGTTGATGGTGGGATTTTTGAACATTTATTATGAATGTGAACAAATTTGTCATTTTCACATTACAGTAGAGTTGAAGTAAAATTAACAGTAAATAATTTATCTTTCTCTTTTACCAATGACAAAGTTTTTGTATCTGTAGATTCAAACAGCTGTATCTCAGTAACCATTCAGAATTAGACACATGTTTGTATGAACTTTTTTTTCCTCACATTGACCTCCTCCTGAATCACCCTGTTTATCTGCTGCTCTGTCTTCATGGTGTGGTATGGAATTAAATGCAGGGAGAGTTTTATCTTATCCTTCTGTGTATATTACAGCAGTTGGCTGTATAAGACAGGGACAGCATATACAGCCATCCTAGAAAGCCATTGGCTGATATTTTAATGTGTAGTGTACCTGTGAATGGCACATACTAATTGCAAGTTTTATTTGTAACAATAGTGCTTATACTTTAAGTTACATTGTTCTGCTGCACTTATTTGTATTCATTTTCAGGTGTTTGCACAAACAAATATACCCCAAAGGAGTACTAGCGTGGTTTCTAAAGCAATGGAGTATGTTTTTGGTTGGTGACATGCTACATGAAGTAATAACCCTTCTGTTAGCTTTAGTGGACTGTATACCTTTGCTGGAATTACACTGCTGTTTGGACTGTGCTGTACGTCATACTACTGTCTTTTGTCAATATTTCATGTTTTTTTGATTATTTGTTTGACTTGTGCAACTTAATGATGCTCTTAATGAGTGGGACGATGGTTTCATGTGGATGACTGTATACTTCATGAACAAATATATGGAACATTATTTTCAAAAAAGTTGGCCTGAAAATGCTGGTGTTTATTAAGAGATAATTCCTTACCTACCAAACTATCAATGCAGTTATACTGTAGACTTTTGTTGGGGACGTACTGTATTGAGAGACCCCAAATATTTCAGTTGACATCAAAAGAGCATATTTTAGTTGGGCTGAATCAGTAACGATTTGAAGTACGGTACTGCTGTTATTATTTATGAAGACTGCATGTAAGATTTGCGTATAATCTTTGAAAGCATTCCTTGATTACTGCTGAATTCCAGCTGTATTGAATTATTGTTACTATACAAGGCTTCTTACCATCACAAAAACATGACGGACTCAGTCGCGTTCATGGACGATTAATTTTCTGAAGACCCATTTCATCATTCTCTGTAGTATTGAACACTTTAATTTTAACCGTAATTTTAATTAGTATTTTTAGCAGGCATAATTTTTGGGGGTGAATAAATGCAATAAGTGAATGTAACATGCTTGTCGGATGGTGGTATGACCATAATGAAATCTGTAGTGAATAAGTGTGCAAGGGTGCTCTTGTACATGACTGAAATATATAGTAATGTCAGAATAACCATTTTTGTGGCATTTCAGTTAAGGTAAGGGTCACTCCATGACATGTCTGTGCAGGCATAGAGGGGAGGCAGAGCTATACTTACAACCCATTCACGACTTCAGCACTAGAAGGGGTCGGTTAATAGACAAGCACATGCACATTTTAACCTTAGTCTGACTGTAATGAGACTAGTACAGTATATTCAAATAACGTTTATTGAACCTTGTTTAGAAATATACACTGTGCAGCAGAAATCCAGCATTTAGAACTATGTCCGAGACTGGAAGTGATACTGTTATAATTTTAATCATCCATAGCTTTCATACATTTGTCCATGTGTGGCTTTACTCTGCCTTCCTATCATTACAGTTATGTATGCCAGATATGTCTCCCTAATTTTAAGAAAAACATGGATTAAATTACATCATTTTCCTGAGACACATGACCATGGACTACAGCAAGCATAAAGACCTCAACATTTGTAATTACTTGTAGCTGAGTGGACAAGGCAGGAGACTGATATCCATGGGGCATGAAACGGCTCAGATTTTGGTAGAACTAGGCATCTTTCTCTCTTCACTACTACATTTATAATGACACTGGGGACCACTCAGCCATCTGTTAATTCATAGAAGGCACAAGGTCCTACTTGCCTCTGAATTGCTAAAATTGTGTGGCTGTGCATCTATGCTTCTTGTGTGCCTTTGCAGTGTGGTGCATCCTTACAAGTCAAAGCACAAAGATGAAAACTTGCTTTCAGGTGCCAGGCTGTGAAATATGTAGGGATTAACTTACCCCATTCCTACATAAAAACCTTTGTGTGTATTGCCTAAGCAAAGTGGTAATTGTATAATTATCATTGCTAGTTTGTTGTAAGATTTCATTGGGTTTTATTTATATCTGGGTCCTCATTCTAAGTGTCTTAGTCTATAAAATTCTCTTGAATTTATTGTCTTGTAGAACCTGTTTTCAACATGTTGGAAGGTTGTAAACTTCTTAAATATGCATAATATAGGTCGCCTAACAGATTTTTGTGAGGACACACATGGTGAGAACAGAAAGGCACTGTTCATACACAACTATTTTTTCTTATTAAATACATGCCCACATTAAACTGTGGAGCAATAATATGGTTGTGGATTAGGTCACATATGATTGACTAAGAGCAGCATAGATGAAATTTTTAAGAGGTATAAAAGGAAAAGCCTGGTAAGTGGGTACTTGGGCTTCTTTCACTGGGATTGAAGGCACTGGGGCTTCTGACCATTCACTTCATGTACTGCCTGCATATCCCTTCATGGCACATCTGGAGACATCTTTACCCTTGTATAAGGAAAGACCAGAAAGAATAGAATAAAAAAAAAGTATTTAAAGACAGGTTAACAAGCAACAGTTCAGATGTAATAGACATGTTTTAAGAACGAACACTAGATCCCAAAGCTTTTGAATATTAAACTAAAAAGTAAATGCCCTAAGAAAAAGACTGAGATCAAAAAGGGAACAGTTGGTTAGGAAATTAGTCATGTATAAGGAAGGAAGTTTGTTGGAAGAAACTGAGGAGGAGGAGGAAGGGCAGAATGGGAAGATTAAAAAAAAGTGATAGAAAGGCTTGGCTCCAAGCATTCATATAAAGTGGAAAAGTCTGTGGAGGAGGAAGTAGGAAATACCATTTGGTACAATTCGGATGACCTCTTTAGACACCAAGAAATTGTGATTAAAAACTAGATGGATGAACCTGCAATAATTGATGATAATTCCATTGTTTCCAATACCAATATTAGTTATTTAAGTTATATCAGTGTGCAGCACATATATTGAGCTTCCTTCAGTTAATAAAAATGTCAATTATGTGCTGAATACATTAAAGTTTAAACAAATATTTTAAAAAGCAAAATAATCTAGAATCCAAACGTGAGAAACTCTGGGTTCATTAGGCACACCTCTGAAGCTATGTGCAGGGCAGTACAGAATACATCCCACTTTACCAAAACTAATGTATTGCAGTTAATACATGTTTATATATACAGTACATATGCTAAATGGAATGCATGTATGAGTTCAGAATAAAAACAATGTGCCAAAACTATCAATTTCCATTTAACTTCTTGCAACTATATGAATATGATACACTTACCTGTAATATTGTCTAGGTAATCTGATACACAAAGGAACTGCTTTTCTTTCTACTAAAGAGGTTATATGTTTGGGTATCATGTGTATGTGCCTTGTGATCAGTTCGTCTCAAAGGTGCTTATTATTAGCATCTTACACACCCATCACAAGTAGTTCTCACTTAATCAGTAATTACAATACTTTACATTCTTTTGTTGTCAAGTCCGTCAGAGGTATTTTAAATGGCACCTTTATTTTACCATTCATTAACCCATGACTTTGGGAAGAGATAACCTCAGGATATAGGTAATACCAATCAGTTGCAGATTAGTATGCTCCAGGTTGATTGATTCAACACAATCTCAAAAATTATTATTTTCTTATTAATTTCGCTGCCATGTCACAAACTTAATGCACAATTGCTATTTTAAGTTCATTTACTTCTCTAGTCAAAAGGTCACATTCACATAACTATAGGCTATTATTACAAGTACATATTTATTGAAAATGTGCAAATTTTTAAACTCAGACTACAACTTCACAAATATTTTGTTTCAAATTACAGAACAAAATTTAACACTGCTTATGATCCACTGTGTGTGAAGACATTGCAAACTAATGTCACTAGAGAGCAACAAGAAGTCCTAAGGAAGGTCACGTCAGATATTGGAAGCCACTCCTTTCTGAAGTACATGTCACACTGAATGTACTATAAAATATTCTGTAGGTTTCTGCAAGTGATACTGTTCTCTTATCCAGTAAATACAGCTGAAGATTTTCTTACTTTTGATAACCAACTGCAAGTGTCAGGCTTGAATGGATGATGGAACATGAAAATACAAACTGTCTGGGATTAACTAAAGAACTTGAACTTCCATTAGGAAAATTTTTCAAGGGCCAAAATTTATGCTGTAATGTGAAGTCACACACCAAAGTCACAAAGTGTACAGTTTTATACAGAAGTGTTTGAAAAGCCTCTAATGTGATTTGCTTATAAATACCAGCAGCATGATGCAAAATAGAACAGTTGTTCAAATACGATAATTTATTTTAACCCATTTAATGTGATACCTCACATATTCATGTGCATTTATTACTTTTTTCCACACTTCTATCACCCTGCCCACATAGAAAGGCTTTTAGTCAGTGGAAAAACACAGTTTTGTGCAATACTAAAACATCAATTTCTGGGGACAAATTTCCAAAGAAACTGCCTGGTGTGGTCAAATGGAATGCCAGTATGATTCAGCAACACCACTATGAGAATGTCAAATTTCATAGAGGAAACAGATTAAATGTGTGTATGTTTGTATACTTGCATGTATACACATACAAACACACACACGTGCGCGCATTAAGATTTGATGTTTGTTATGTATGTGGCATCAAATAAGGTATGATGATGTGAAAACCATTTCTCATTCATATTAAGAATTTTTTGGCTTTTATAAGTAAAAATCAGGGCCTTACTTCTCCAGCACTCATAAATGGGACTTCTATAAAGCTTCAGATTTAAATTCAGTGTAGAATAAAAAATTCACATGCCTCTAATCTTACTTTTGTGTTACTATCATTAAGGAAACTTCTGGCAGCATGGTGGAGGGTAATCATCATTTTAACATATCCTACTACCATGGGACAGGAATCATTACGGTCATTAATACACACTACATTTTGTTTTAGGGAGAAGTCCAAGAGCTGTTTATTGTGTATCATGTAAAAGCAATAATTTTGTAAAACTTGATAAACAATTCAGTACGTGACTGTCTACTGCTTTTGGAAAACTTGGGAGCCAGTAAGACATATGAATGAATTAAAGGTTGGTCCAATACAAATGACAGTTATCTGCTTGTATTAGAAGTGCAATTTATGATACCAAATAATTGTGTAGCTATAATGATAATATAAGTATTCGTGTCAAACAACGTTTGCATTTCAGTAATTGCATGTTTCCAGTGAGGAAGGGGAAACTTTGAAACAGCAAGTCACAAGAATACAGGCAACATGGTCTAGGAGACATAAAAATTCAACACTAAGATATCTGTGTATCTGGTCACCCTATTATAGCAGTTGGGCCAGTGTTTCAACTCTGAGCATAACTGTCTATATTAAATGTTTCTCCTTCCCCATCATGGAATGTATGTGGTTGTCCCACATTTTCTTCACAAATGTCTGAAGTAGTGCGCTACAGAATATAATAAATATTTAGAAACCAATTTTCAAGAGGATTCTTGTATTTAATATATTATGCTTGAAGCTATACTGTTAAAATGAAAGTCATCAAAACAAGTATATTCATAGCATGGAACAAAGAAGTACTGCAATCTCCACTGTCATCTCTACTGCCCTTGGTAATAAGTGGAAGTATCCATAGGTTCCTCACTGGGAATAGCTTGTTGTCATTTAGGGCTCTCAATTACTGCATTGGCAAGCTTCGACATCTTTGGGTATTTAATCTTCTTTTTATCAAGTTCATCTTGAGCCCACAGAATTAGTTTCAGGAGATTTGACAACTTTGGTGTAGTTGATTCTCGATTTTCCATTTTTAGTATTGCTGCATTTAGTTCACTAGCCACCTGTAACAGTTCAATTGTTAACTTTATGTTTTATGAGCCATGCATTATGATATACCTATGTAATAAGAACCAACAAAATGCACACTTTTTTACATTAATGTTTTAATTTAATTGTAGTGTCTTCGACATGTTGCGAACATCCAAGTATTCATCTTCAAGAAGACTTATACAGGGTGACCGATGGGAACCGGATGTTTTTGAAATGGCTAGTAGGCGGCTCCTATGTGAGGAAGGGTGGGGAACCAGCAGTAGTTGGCCTCGCTATACAATGCCATTTCAGTAGCTATGGAGCAGTGGACGGTAGAGCACTGCATGTTTGCTTATGATGCATATGTGCAAAATGGTGAGTCTGTCACAGCAGTGCAGCGGCTTTTCTGCATTCATTTCAAGCTTGGACGCCGGGACATCGTTCCCAGCCGCAATACGATTCTCAGGTGGATTCACAGTCTGAGGACAACAGAAGTATTGTAAAGAAGAAGCCACCTGGTCTCAATAAGACTGTGCGGATGCCAGAAAACATCGAGAGGGTGAGACAAGCGCTGATTCGGAACCCAGGGCGGTCTGCACGAAGACACGCGCGTGAAATGAGGTAAGTCGTGAATCAGTGCGCACAATTTTGCAGAAAGATTTAAAATTTCATCCATACAAGATGTGTGTTGTTCAAGAGCTAAGGGCAACAGATTATGAGCAACGAGAGAACTTCACCATTCGAATGCAAGTGCTGCTTGAAGAAAATGAAAATGCAATAATCATCATGAGTGATGAGGCTCATTTTCATTTGAGTGGGGAGGTCAACAAGCAAAATTTACGTTACTGGGCCAGTGAGAATCCTCTTAACATTCACGAAAAACCTCTCCACTCAGAGCGTGTAACAGTGTGGTGTGCGATTGGCATTTTCAGTATCATTGGCCCATATTTTTTTGAAGATGAAAATGGTGCCACTGTGACAGTCAACGCTGAACGTTACATTCACATGCTTAACACTTTCTTGCGTCCACAAATGAAAAGACAACGTCTACACA
>Ga0131853_10011648_pt1 | contig 16111 bp, 4 predicted proteins | sample TergutLab28metaG_FD_92764 | JGI IMG/M metagenome (GOLD analysis project Ga0131853, IMG submission 92764) | Labiotermes labralis P1 segment gut microbial communities from Petit-Saut dam, French Guiana - Lab288 P1 (version 2) (version 2) | ecosystem: Host-associated > Arthropoda: Insects >...
GGTTCATTACCGCACTCACAAGCGTCCGCCACCTGTCTCTATCCTGGGCCAGCCCAATCCAGTCCATATACCCACATCCCACCTCCTGGAGATCCATCCTAATATTATCCACCCATCTACGCTCTGTACGTATACACGAGTTGAAATTCAAACTCCAATTCACTGGAAAATGATCTACCACAACATGACCGTCCAACCGCCTGTGTTGTCGGCCAGCAGTAGCCTTCCGTCATCTTCGTTTTATTGTGCTTTAATTCCTTGAAGGAAAAATTCGGTGCGAGTTGCAGATTTATTTATTTATTTATTTGAAGTTTCGTACATCTGAAATTTTGTGACTTGAAAATGCGCAAGTCGCGGAGCTTCTGCGCGTTAATACTACGATGCTGTACCTGATAGCGAATACTATAGCGTAACGGTGCTGCCACCTATACACTTAAAATTTACTGCTGCCGAATGCTGCTTCTATTCGTAACTACTCGCTTCGATACACAAGGACGGAAGAGCCAAACTTTCGGTACCAAGCCGGTAAGCGTTGAGTATTGAAACATGAGAATGTAGAAACAGGTAGCCCTTTTAAATATTGTAAGAGATCTTAAACAGGCGGAGAATTTATTGGCAAGCTATTACTTTATCCAGAAGGAAACTACTACAAGAAGTCATTTTTTGAAAGAAATCTGGATATTTTATGTCCCAATCCATGCCTGCAAATGAATTCCAATGATTTTCTCATGTATTGCTAAAGGTATAAACTGTACTGTTGAAATACACTTAAGAGCCTTATTTAAGCCAAAGCAAATTTAGCATCTGTACTATACGTGTTATTTCTCTTGTATATTTCATTTCGGCCAATTAGTAAAGACACGTCTGTGAGTTATTAGTAACTGGAAGGCAAAGAATGCCCAGTTACGCCAAGCAGATGTACGTCAACGTCTGCCTTCTTGTCAGTCCAATATTACTTTTTTCGTGCCTTGGAAAGATTTAGTAATGTCGTTGAATTATTAAATATTGCAACCTATTTCTCACGCAGACAGTTCCGACAGTATTCATGAGATATTCGCGTCGGTGACACGGACGGGAGTTGCTCACTTTGGAAGCAGGAATGTCACAAAACTAAATTGGGTTAATAGCAGTTTAAAAATTGAAAAACCAGCAACATTTTGAAGACAGATATTCGCATAAATTATACACAGAAGTTCTGTTCGTACATCACAGAGAGCGCAGTCGATGTCCATTATGATGACCATCCCGTTTGTACAGGCTGGGTAAATAGTCGTTTTTTATTGTAAAAATCACAAGAAACACTTTAAATACTATACAAGTACAATACGTAGCAAATGCATAATTTCCTAATGTTGCCCTAGGTGATACACATATGTAACGCTGAACTTACGGTAGTTAAATACCAATGTTTTAAATTGTGATGGCATTATTCATGATGTAAATGATTGAAAATAAAGCTTATAATTTCACATTTACTTTTTAAGAAAAATGTTTCCTTTCCACTTATTGAACAATGGGTACCGAGCCTTTACCGGGGGTACGGAGGCCGGGGCGTGACGTTGACCACCCACTCCCATCTAGCGCCGAGGTTAAGGAAAGAGCAGAGCCATACCTCATCTGGGCCATCATGGCCTTTCGTAGGGTGAACTTCCTCTTATTAAAGTTCTTATATCTTCAAGTTATTAATTCCATAAATAGTATCCTTTGTTGAAGAGATTTTTGTTTCCGAGATAGTCTATAAATTTTATGCGTTTTATGGAAAATTAAGATTTGCACTGGGTTTACAAGCCTTCGTGTTTGTACCTTTTATTATACATTCGAATCCAGTTCACAACCTAACATCAGTCGTCTTGAGATCAATTTTAATATTGTCTTTCCAGCTACGCTTACGTCTTCAAAGTGGTGTCTTCCTTACAGGTTTTCCAACAAAAGTTTTTCAAATAGAATTTTCCTCACTGTCCACTTTTTAGATACCTCGAATCTATATTTTTCCCTTGGGACGAGAGGCTAAATTTTGTGCCCAGAGAAAAAATAACAAATCTGTTTTTAACCTCTGCTTCCGTTATTTTGGACTGCTTTACCCTAAAGAAGGCAAGACGCTTGTGTGGCACAGACAACTTGTTCGCCCCCCTCCCCGGACCCGATAAATGGGCCCTCTTATAATTAGTATACCAGATCTCACAACACAGTTCCGTAATACCGCTTAGTGGAGAAGAAAGGAATCCAGTCCGAAAGAACCCACAAAAATCGTCTTAGTATTCTTTACGTTTTGGGGGCTCCTGTGACCCACGGGGCCCCCGCGAGTCGCGGGATCTCCGAGGGCCTTACTTGCGCCACTGCCACACTTCCTCGAAGCGTTGGTAAATATTTTAGAGTCAGTAAAACGTGACATCCAAAACGTTATTGCATATTACGTATGTCCCCCACCCCGTTATGTTCCAAGTCGGTAATTCTTTGTGGTTAAAACTTTTGTAACAACTTTGTGTTACTGTTGTAGTTTTTTTCGAGGTTAGGCATAGTTCTTTTTGTACCGATTTTTTGTGTTATTCTTGGATCTTCATAAAATTTGCCCCGTGTCATTATTGGATTTGATTTTCTTATAAATACAATATTGATGTTAGCAATACACATTTTCATATTTCCACATTGTTAGGCGTGAGAGGTTTGGTAATTCATGATTATTAATTATTTCAATTGTTCTTCAGTCTTTGCTCAGTAGCGTCCATGTATAGCTCGTACGGAATTTTAAGCTACTGGTTTCGTTCGCAGTGACAGTATTCACTTATGCTGTTGTGTTACCAGCTATAATTGTGTGATTTTCGAGTTTGTTTTTGGACTTTCACTTCAGTAGCTGTGCGTAATGAAGAGCATGACGTATTGCCAGTAGGTGCAATTGGCTTTGTTTAATCTCTAAATAACGAATCTGGCGACGCACAGTTGATGGCAGGAGGGCGATGAAGAGACGCCATGCAAGGTATCAGATGAAACTCTGCTGGCGATCAGATATGTTGGAAGTTAATTGAGGTAAGCTGGTCTGTCTCCTGGACAGAAAGTATATCGACATAAATCCTGCTTTCTCGTGTCCCTTCCTTTTGACAAAGACAGATTCTTATACGAGGGGATGAACGGCTTAGTAAAGATTGGAAGAGCCAGAGGGGGCAGGATTAAGTTCCTCCACACTTTGGGATAGAAGAAAAGCCAGGGTAGAATAACGTAGTTTGCTGGCGCTCAAAGGTTCCGCTAACATTTACTTTTTTGCAGCTATTGATGACTTCGTACACTGACTACGATGCAACGTGCTTTATTCGTGACGACGTGGATACAGTTACCACATTCATATTACGAATTAAATGACCAGGAGTTGAAAAATATAAGCAATGGCTTCATACGGGTTGTTTACATTACGTATACTAGTGTTCATATTGAAGATATTGCCTAAAACTGTTGTTTCTCTTAGGGCATTTGCCTGTTTCAAAGCTAGTAATGAATGTACTAAGAAAATAGATTTCCGTTTGATTTTGTTAAAATGCATTGAAACATTGAAAACTGTTTCTTATAAAACTCTTGGTTCTCAGTGACAAAATGGCGACTTTCGCTTAATGAGTCCCGGCAAATGTGTATTCCGCCAGAGCAGTAATATCGACTTTGTGTTTGTGTGTGTGTCAAATTATGTGTGATCTAGAAACCTCAACAATGAGGCGGCCTAGGCCCGAGATTGTCTGTGACGCCACTGACACAAAAGAAAATACGACGGGTTGGGAACAATAGAACTAATTGAAAATACTTTTCAATAGTGGGATTTGTTGTAGTTTTATTTGATTATGTGGATTTTAAGACCGGATATTTTTTAGTTTGCTTTCTTAAAAGATTAACGAAAAGAATGGAGTCTGTGAAGTTTTAATGCGTCGGAAATGCAAAGACATCTGCACGAAATGTACACGGATTTAAACACGAAGCCACTCAGTTCGATGTCATTTTACTTGCTTATATTCCCTGTATGTGTAAAACGGTTTCTTTTACAGCATGGTAAATGTAGAACAGACTTACGTTGGAGCGGAACGATGGACAGCTAGGATAAAAATCGTGTCCTCACAGAGCTTAATTTTCTACCGTCGTTACTTCAGGGCCCGTCAAAACCCGGCTTTATGTTGTTACACGTAATAAGGCTCTGATACGAATTTCGTATTCTCGTTGACACTGCTACAGAAGTTACCATTCTGCGCACAGCTATAAAGTACCCTAATTTATATTTATACTCTCAGAAAGTTTCGCTCTATGACTTTTACCCCATCCTCGTTGTATGAAATATGTCTTCACATAATTTTACATATTGTATAAAATGGGGTGAGTTCGGTCGATCGAGTGACTAGGCAACCGGCTTGGAAACATGTTTCGGTTTTATGACAAGATCAAGATTGTCCAGACTGGCTGTAGGGCCCACAAAACCTTCTATTCAATGAGTAAACAATACTCTTCCCCGGGGTCGTGAATTTGAACACTTGCCCTATCTAACGCCAAAGGTAGGAATGAGTGTAGATATACCTCCAATTCTCCACATGCCTTTATGGCGTGTGGAGAGACGACTGTAATTTTACTGTCTAAAATATGTCGTAGAGTCATTTGATTTTCTCCCTCTCTGGCCTGTAGCAATGTTTGTTCAATTCGTTGCTCGCGGGCAGAATGTTGCTCGCGGCATAATGTTACGTTGCGCACGGAGACATTTGAAATGAGAAAAAGTATTTTAATTTTTTGTCCCTGGTAAAGCCGAGACAGATTTCCGGAACATTTTTGAAATCTTATAAGATCTTCTTTTGTGAAGACATACGTTTCATTACTAATTTATTATACAAAATGTGCTAAAATTAGCGACACCCTAGCCCAGGTTGTAAATTGCATTTTTATAATTTTTGCAATTATTATCAATACTTTTTTGCACATGACGTACTGACAAACACACCGGTAAAAGTATACATATAATTACATGTTTACATAATTATTTGTTTATTCCGTGTTTTGAATTTCATGTTGCCCGCTTGGAGACTAAATTTTGTTAAAGTTGCTCGCAAGTATGCTCTAGTGTGTTTGTAAAAGCAATTTCTGTTCGTCGAATCCGGTCGAGTTGAATCGAGCCCGAGTGTCTAAGGTGCTACTAAGGCAGGCAATCAGCTTCGCTCTCCTAAAGCAGCAGCAGCACAAAAATATGTGGCCATAACTACATGCAGAGCATATGGACCTGACTGCGAACAAAACTCGATTCGACTACACTGGATTTTTAGAGCCAAAAAATAAATCGGAAGCCTTACTACTCGACAGCGGCGTACAGTAGGAAATTGGCTGACGACAGTACATGTCCAGGAATTGTTATATTCACCATTTAAAGCCCTGTTGTAGCAAAATATAGCTCTCAGAAATCCTTCAGTTCTTGCAAAATAGAAACAAAATTTTCCATGTATATGTCCCTGGTTGAAAATCAGCATTTTTATCATGAGCATTAGATCATAATAAAGTCGCTCATATATTGCAAGGATTATACACAAGAGTTCACCATAAACAGAAGCTCATAACCTATGAATTACGGAAATAAAAACTTATTTAACAATAGTAATCCTTCATGCACTGAAGATACGAAGGGCATACTTTACAAAAGTCTTCAAAAAGTAAAGTTATACACCTTAATCAAGCACTTTACATAATATAACCTCAGACTAACAAAGATAGCTCCATACAGGTGCAATATATAAAACATTAAAATTTATTTCCTAACATAACCGTTTACATATTATGATCACTTACGTGAGAGCAAGGTATCTTTATTTCTATAGAACTTGATGTTAATTTCCTCCCACGTACTTTGCATATATTGTGTATTACTTGAATGTGACCAGGTTGGCCGAAACATGTTGTTAAGGATACTTAATTCTGAAAACAATAAAAGAAGTTGTGACTGACGGATTACCTCAATATTTTGTCAATATATGTACGGCCAATTTCAACTTCAAAGCCTCTGCACTTTTCCCACGAAGCATATTGATGCGTAGGACGTGATTCTTAACAATAACCATTGACTGTTGTTTTACAGAATTAAATGACTGACCTTTCTTATGAAAGAACACTGTATCCTATATCAGGTACACACTGAAACTTTATACAAAATCTATATTCATTTCCGTCTTCAAGGGTTTAAATAGTTATATTAGTTCATTACTTTATTCAAGAGACAGCGGAATCATATCGAAAAAATTTTTATAATTCTAAAATGATTAAAATTAGCGTTCGTGCTTAATTAAATGCTACATAATAATCAGTTATGACTTAATACTTTGCAAACATTGGTACAATTCATATCCTCAATTCGCACTTAAAGTACTTAATTATCTTTTGCAGAACAGTAGTCGTCTTTCATATTAAATATGTTCATTGTTATTTTGGCATGCCCCTTATGTTTGTAGCAGAGTAAGTGGATGACTTCCATATATTGAGGGTAGCTATTAATGTGTTGAATTAGCAATCATGTAGAACCGGTAAGGAGGGTGGGGTTTCAGCGGAGAACTGAAGTTCCTCAGCTTAGAGAACTATCATGTGGCAATATTCTACAACGAACTGGACTGATATGGATTAACAGTACGATTAGCGTAACTACTGTACTGAATTAATAGGACCTTCATCATATGCACTCCTAGCCAACACTGCCACGTGACAAGTCAAAGAGATTGAGATGTGTCGAACGTCTAGCATGGACGGTCAACATTCGCAGAGCGTTAAGATAAAAACCCATTGCGAACACATGAGATGGTAAGATATTATTAAAGTAGATGTTAAAGAAGTACGGAACTAAAGTATGGACTGCTTTCAACTACCTCAGGACGGGATTCAATGGTATATGTCTTTCTGAACGTCGAAATTAAGCCTTTTGGGTTAAAGAGGAGGGGAATATCATGTGTGGATCAGACACTGTCAGATTCTCAGAAATGCTGTGCTCCATGGAGTTCTTTATAAAAATGCCTTCACTCTGAAAGGGGTGACAGTGTAGCTGCAGATATTGGAGGGGGTACTGATGAGCTATATTAGCCAGAGTAATGTTATGTGAGATTTCAGGTTTTCGTAGCGGTGCTTATAGCTTGCATATAACAGTATAGTGACACGTCCTTACTTCCCGGAAAGCATAATTCCTCAATATAGTGTGTGAAGCGCTCTGTATCCAATTATGTAAGGCGACTAATGAAATTGCACGTACCAGCAAATGTGCTTACATTCATGATTTACGAGACAAGGAATTAGCAAAATATACATCATGTTCCCATAGAAATAACAATTTTTTTTTCATGAATTCTTGGTGCACTCTTTTTCGCATATGTCAACAGTCTGTCTGTGTGTCTGTTGCTTCGAAGTCAAGAATAATTATCTGGCTCATACAGACAACAATGTGCAACTCCTGTTGGTGACAAACAGAAAACGTTTAACAGGACAATATTTTTCCCGCATGGTCTGACCTCGGTTACATCATGAAGTGACTGAATATTTTGTACCGTTACAAACAGGTGTTGTTATAACTGTGGAGTGTAATGTTATGGTTAACAGTGAGGAATTATTTGGTACCACAGCATATCTGACGCTTTGTCGAGTTGTCGCGTAAATCGATATCCTTAAAACCGCGCTGGAATGTAGTCGTGTTTTTAACCTAACACCCATAGTTCGCTGTGGAAGATATTTGGGCCTAAGAGGGACGAGGTAGCAGGGGAGTGGAGAAGACTACATAACGCGGAGCTTTATGATGTTTGCTATTCACCAAATATTTTTAGGGTGATTGAATAAAGATGAATGAGATGGGCGGGCATGAGGTATTATGGAGGACAGGAGAGGTACGTACTGGGCTTTGGAAGGGGGACCTGAGGGAAAGAACAACTTGGAAGACCCTGCCGTAGATGGGAGAATAATCTTAAAATGGTTCTTGAAGAAGTGGAATGGGGAGGCATGGACTGGATTGATCTGGCTCAAAGTATGGGCAGGTGGAGGGAGCTTATTAATGTAGTAATGAACTTTCGGGTTCCATAAAATGCGGAGAATTTCTTGATTACCTGAGGACCTGTTAGCTTCTCAAGAAGGACTTTGCTACATGGTGTTAGTTAGCTAGTTAGTTATCATTCATAGTCCAACGATGAGCGCCATGTTGTGGTAGAGCTGTGCAATGTAAATTCGGGATGGGCAAGGTTCACCACCCGACCGGGCTACAGGGTATATTCTTGGTATTCTAAGTGATCTCTTTTTTCTCAGTTTTCAAGCCAGAGCCAAGCATGTATTTTTCATCTCTTTCGAACTTGCCACATGCCTCGGCCAAATCATCCACTTAAACTTCATCAGCGAAAAATATGTGGTGAGGAGTAAAACTCATGAAACTCGCCTCGTTATAAACTTCCTTTTTCTCAAGGCCAAACATCTTTCTTATTGCCCAACTCTGGTATATTCTTAACCAAATTTTCTTGTTTAATGTGACAGACCAAGCTTCATACTCATACAAAATAACCGGCAAAGTGTCGTTCTGTATATTTCAATCTTCTTTTCAGAAAGCAACAGAAAGACAAATGAGACTGGATCGAATGATGGTATATTCCGAATTTAATCTGATTTTAATGTCTTCGGGCATGAAATTTTAATCTGTTAATGCCGCTTCAATATATAGATATATATATATATATATATATATGTATATATATATATATATATGTAGAAATATGTGTAATATGTATGTTATGTCCCGGTAATACAAATTACGTACATACGAAAATGAAACGCGCTTTTTCCTGAGGTATGCATTATTTATTGCAATTCTTTTGTAGCAGGAACGGTATTGTGAAGGCGGAACATGGCAGTCGCCCTAGTAAAGTCTATTTTCCTACAGCACGAGACACGCCAAGGCTGGGGGAAAATTTAAACCCGGAGTATTCTTCAAGTATAGAGTCTGCATCTCTCAGCTTTGCAGTCACTACATTTTGTGCTGTTGAGTCAGTCTGAGAGCAGAGCAAGAATATCGGTAAACAGGACAGCAGGAAGTTGCTTGCACAATGATTCGGATCGAATGTGCGGTGTATAGTTACCTTATTCGGTTTCTGCATAAGAAAACACGGCATATGAAAAGAGGGCTTCGGAAGTGGAAAAATGTGGAATAACTTAAAAAATCAATTTTCTGTAGTTGTCGATACCATTAAATGTAAGAGGAATAAAATTCGACATCAGAAAGAACACTCACGAGCACAGACACTTCTCTACTGTGCCCACATATTGCACATCATGTTGGTAATTGACCAATTTAATGCACAAATTCTTATTTATAATAAGTTTATTATATTCCTCTACACGTTCCGGCACTATTGTGCTCATCATCAGGAGGTAAATATTGTATTACACAGCATCTGTTATCATCACACTCTGTAGGTGGCGGTCCGATGTGCACCGGACGGCCACCTACAGGTGAGATGATACCAGATACTGTATAATACAATTTTTACGTCCTGATGATGAGCACAATAGTGCCGGAAACATGTAGAGGAATATAGTAAACTTATTATAAAACAAGAATTTATGCATTAAGTTGGTCAATTACTAATATTGTACTGAGATGCACGGTCAGCAAAACATCAAAATTTCATATAAGTTAGAAGGGATTTCAGCTATTGCTCTTACAGATGCAAAAAAATTTAAGATTCAAGCTTGTAGCACAGGAGGTCGTGTAACTTGGTAGATAATTACAGACGTTTCGGAAGAATTTTTTATTTCCACTTTTAGATTAACCCGAGTGTAATAGGCCAAACATTTAAAGTCAAATCTCGCGTCATCCATATTCCGTTCAACAGATTGACTACATAACATTTAATCCAGATAACTACACGTAACCATAAATAACAATTCGTTACTTTGTGATGCTCCAACTACGTGTTTCTGCCCTATAAACCATCCTCAGAGGGGTCGTTTTCAGGGGGATGCATTTAACCTATTATAAATAATGCCCAAGATTTGTATATATGAAGTTAAAATACAATGTTATGGAACAAAATGTTAACCAAAAATATATGAATATAGATTAATGTAGTCGCAGACAGACATTTATGTCAGTAATGTAGTCTTCATTTTATGGGAGTTGTATTCCTGTGCTGTGTGTCGATGTATGTACTGTGGTGGACCACTGAATGCTCTTATTTGTGGTTACATGTACAGTTAAATAGATTATATACTGTAAAGTTAAAAGTCAAATTACAACTGACTATTGCAAAGTAATCAAGATCCTCTTGAAACTTTACTGTGACTGTTTTGTGTCCATTTTCCATGTATAGTACGTTGAAGATGAAAGCAGGGAACTTTTCTGAGACGTTGGTAAGTGTTTACCAATCTAGATTGCACTGTGCACCAGAAGTCTCGAATTTTCTTTAACTCTGCTGTGAGAACTTAAATTTTCCCAAAGAATGGACTTGTTAGTTACCATTATTTTAATGAGTATTAACACTATATATTTGCAATTTTTTGACGCTCTACGTAATATATTCTTCAAAGAACACCCACTGAAGATGGCTACTATAGGTGGCCGAAACATGTAGGAGACTACGCTGTTTGTACTACAATACATTTGTATATTTATATATGCGCTTTTTGGTTTTGTTTCTCGTAAGGAGTCTTCAGTGCATGGTCATGAGTGATGTAAATTTGATATTTCAATCCAATACACATAAACGAAAACAATTTATAATTTTATACTTTGGGGATTTGAAAGGAAATATTCAGAACCAAATTATTGTCAAGCATACATTTGGTCTTTCCCTATTAAAATACAAAGCGAATATTATTGGCTAACTCAGCATTTGTGGAGGTATTCAGTGTATAGCTAAATTGTCATCACACATCCTACCGTCGTGTTTCTCTGTCTGTAGACGGCAGTAGGAACCTACTAACACGATCGCTGGTCCACTTTCGACTGCGTGTCTGCAGTGCGTTACAAACTGAACCTTTAAATACCCGTTGCAAGAAAAAGGTCCATATTCGCGCGGTGAGCTGGCTTCGATCCCGGATCGGTCCATAAAAGTTTTTACCGAGGAAAAAGTTGTACTGGGAAAGGATTTGCTTCGAGGAATTAGTTTCTCTCCTGTTGTTATCACTTCACTTATACGTTTTCATAGCACTCTTACCGGCAAGACAAGTGGTCAGACCGTGGGCGATATTATAACAAGGCTTTTGGAATGACGGATTTTATTTTCGTGTTTCAAATTATTAGTGCTTGTCAAGCGTTAGTGTAACAGGGGAAATACCGGTTTAAAGTCTTGGCTATTTTACTATCTTAATTGGCTGAGAATATCTAATTTTTTTTTGTTTCTATATGACGCGAACAGCGGGATAAAAATCAACAAATTCTCCGCCTCCTTCCCACTAATCGCCCTAAAATAGTTCGTGAACACTCCGCCATCTGATCCTGCGATAACCTGTTTAGTTGAAACTGATTACCTGAACGCTGCACAGTTTTGTTTGGAGAGTTCGTGCTTACTCAGCAGCTAGTGGTAAAATTCCCTGATTTTGAGAAATTTAGACAAGACAGGCAATGTACATATTACATAACACCGAGGTGCGTTCGTGCAAACTTTGTTGCAGTTGTAAAGCAATAAGTAGGGCGTATCACATATTCTGAGTTTGTGTTTGTAACCTTGGGTATACAGCATGTAATGCACATGCGCCTTATAGTACTCTGCGGCCTGTGAGGCTGTACGGTATTGGTTCACATTACCTCATAAACGGCACAATTTTCGGGGGAAAACAAAGTTTTCGAAAATAAAGTGTGTGTTCTGAATCTTATGTCTATTGGACCGTGCATCATCTTGATAGTTGAATGAAGAGAGACCAACTTGATGACACTTGCTTTTTTATTTCATTATTTGATGCTCAACATGTTTCGGATGTTAATACATCCATCCTCAGGAGCTTGCGACTTATTGGTTGAATTATTTCATGGGTTGTATTGCTCTGGTTCGATGCGTGTTGGTGTTACGGTGTGGTTTGGTTGGGGTGGTGTGGTGTGGTATCCGAATGCAGGCTGAAGCACTAGTAGTCGCAAGCTCCTGAGGATGGATGTATTAACATCCGAAACATGTTGAGCATTAAATAATGAAATAAAAAAGCAAGTGACATCAAGTTGGTCTCTCTTTATTCAACTATGTGTGTTCTGATTTTGTGTGCAGTTTTTGCCTGAAACATTTCTCATTCTAGAAGAAATGTGGTCATAAATGTGTGTCGGTCTTCATGTAAAGTACCCGTTATTCTTGTCAGATTTTAATGAAACTTGAACTTTATGGGCAGATTTTCAAAAAATATTTCGGTATCTGATTTTATGAATTTCGTTGAGTGGGAGCCGTGTTGTTCCATGAGGATGGGCGGAAGGACTGACAGACGGACGGACAGACATGACGAATCTAATAGCCGCTTTTCGAAATTTTGGGAACGCGCCTAAAAATCGTTACTGGTTGCACAAAACACTTCTACTCTGTTCATTTCCTAGCTACTATAAATTTATCACGGCTGATACTCTTAAGTGTCAAATATATTATTTAGTGCACCTCTTCTTTGTGTGACACATAATCAACAACCTTTCTTTACCTGCAACATGACCTATACGCTTGCCTTTCCAGTTAAACTGTTTTCCCTATGTCGTTTCTTTGATACGTGATTCTTGTTCCACCCACTTTAAGGTCCCTAATTTAGTGTTCTTAACAGCTTTAGGTGAAAGATAAAAAATGAATATTTAACCTTTTGGCGTCGGAATTATTTTTTTAATTTTAGCTCACCCTGTATATAAAATGTGAATAATACAGGAACCAAATACTTTAGAATTATGAAACGAACTGCATTTTGAAGAGAAAAAATCTGAGAATATATACCATGTTTAAATATTCAGTACCTATATTTGTTGAATAAATATATAAAATGTAACTTTAGAGGTTAGCGGTGCGGTACGACCACTATAGTTGACATTAGGCTTCAAAAGGTTAATTATGTGATATTTGAGGACATCATGTCAATGGGTATAAAAATTTCTGTATTTTATTATTCGACGATTTTCCGGTTTGGTAGAAACATTTTTTCGGAGTAGACTCCTCCTTCCATCTTCGGGGTTATAAATTTTACTAGCAGGTCCTATCAGAACATTAATACATAGCTATAATACTGCATATTAACAGACAGCCATGTACATTTTATTTTGAAATTTTGACCGTTCTTTTCATCTTTTTTTTAAATTACGATTTTCTTTTCAACGCTAAATGAACACATATATTACATGTCTGCTTTGCAGAGGGGGATGGGTTTTTGTATCAGCACGAAAGAAATGTTAGGGTTGAAGTAAAAAATCTGATTGTATATCAAGAGGGACGGATATGGCAGAAATATAATCATTGCACTGATCAATCGCTGTTGGAAACATGAATTTCGTTCCATGCAGGATTTATACATCTGATTGTATTCGCCTCTTGCAATATTCCACGTCTTATTCGGTTTCCACTGAATACTGTCCATTCTTATTTCTAGACAGCTGGCAACAATGACCGCTTGAAAAATTTGGAAGAAAAGCCCACAATCAAAGAGCTTTATCTTTTGAACCTTTGCATGTGCTTTTGCTTAAACCTGGTGACGAAAAAACACTTTGGCGTACAGTAGAAATGTTTATAGAGCTGTGTGACGCATTCAATTCCTGGAGCAGACAGATGATATATTTGCCATCGTTTCCAAGTACACTATGTATGGCTCCTGGTTAAAGTGAGGCATTCAGTCTTGAGGCTTCAACTCAACCGAATTAATCTTGGTGTTATTACTTTATGTTTTGCGGTGGGGTGAGAATATACGTATCTCTGCGGTACTGCTGTCTGTCTAATGTACTCACATCTCTTAACGCTGTGTGAATGAATGTGGAGCATTACTGAATGACTGCTGACGGAACTAAATCTGAAAACAGCAAAAGAGTCTTGTGCTGTTTGATCCACCACAAATCCCACATGGTCTGCTCTGCGTGGGAAAGTACACCTTCGCAGAGAGGAGGAACTGCCGGCTAACCGTGTGAGATACGGCATTGTCCCTAGTACAGTTGTGCAGCCATTGTACAGCCGGTCACCATCCTCTTGGGGCTCTATGATCCCTTCTTCTCTGCCTTCCAGTTCTGGCTAGATATTAAGTAACTTAGTTACTGGGGTAGAATTCGTGTTGAGTCGGTTCATAGATTCTCCTCCGGTCAACAAACTGCCCAATCTATGTGTACCCCAGAGTGTCACTATCTTTTGTACAGCAGTCCGGCAGCTTGGTGCGTTTGAATTTAGCCTTCCCCTTCCCAAACAATTTTCTGAGTATTAGTAATAATGTATTATTATTATTATAATCATCATATCCTTTATGCAGGGTATTTATATTCCTGAGAAAAACTATGTCCTTAAGGAACACAGTGTTGCAGTTATTCTGTTGTAACTATTCATGATGCTTATATCGTTAGTTCCCGTGTTGAATCTATTGTACTTTTACATTAGTACTTTCCGAAGTATGTGTGCAGTGCCCAATATGGCTGTTTTCTGTAGTTCCTTGACCTTATGTTTTCCTGGTATGTTGCTCACGTATTTTCTAAATGACTTTGAAATGGTCCCAATCGCCCCTATTATTACTGTTATCACCTTTGTTTTTACATTTCACATGCACTGTATATTTTAAGGTCTTTATTATTATTATTATTATTATACGATATACGAGTAGATGCTTCTTGTCACAGGCCTTTTCTGCCTGGTACGTCTTTTGAACCAGCGGTGATCCCCACCGCTCAGGCTTCAAGCTTCACACTGCAGTACTTTCCGTATTATGTGTGATGTTCCAAGCATAGCTGTCTTTTGTAGTGACTCGATCGAATGTTTTCCTGTTACAGTTTCTAAATTTTTCCTTAAGCTCCTCGTTACTATTCCAGTGGCTCCAATTATTACTTGCATAATCGTACATTTCTGGTTCCACATTCGCTGTATCTCTATACATAAACTCTTGTATTTTAACTTCTTTTCCGCTTCCTTTTGCACAACATTTCTGTCTGCGGGTATTGCCACATCTACAGGTATGCATGTTTCCTCTTTTTTGATTTTAATTATTATATCTGGCCTATTTCCTGTAACTTCTGTGTCTGTGTGTACTGCTTTATTCCACAACACTGTGACATCTCCCTCTTCACACACTGGCTTGGGCGTGTGTGTGTACCATTTGTCTGTGGTTTCAATGCCTAAGGCTTTGCATATTGAGTAGTGCAAATGTGTACAGACTTTATCGTGCCTCATTAAATATTCGTTCTTTGCCAAAATGGGGCATCCTGAGGTTAAGTGATCAATAGTTTCTTCATGATGCTTACATAACCGGCATTTACTCTCAATTTCTTTCTTCAAAATGTTATTCTTCAAATAGTTTGTACTAATTTCTTGGTCTTGGGCTGCCACTAATGTACTTTCTGTTTCTCCCTTAATGTCGCCAGATTTTAGCCAGCGATATGACTGTTCAATATCCACCAGCTTTTCGTCTAAGTTACGTGGCAATTGTCCATGCATCCTCTTCCTGTGCCATCTTTCTTTTGTTTTCTCCGCTATGCTGTCCTTCATTTTTCTTGTTTCTTTCTGTACTTCTGTCTTCAGGCATCTAGCTGCCTGTAACACTGCTGAGTCGGTGATGTGTTGGTGTGTTCTGACAACCTGTATTAGTGGGTCTTCCTTCCTATCTACATATTCCACCAATTTTGTAATTTCTACTGCGTGGGCTGCTTCTAACTGCATCAAGCCCCTTCCCCCCTGTTTTCTGGGAACACACAAGCGATCTACATCTGCCTTTGGGTGATGCTGTCCATGAATGGTTAGTAGTTTCCTTGTTTTCCGGTCTAGTTTTTGCAGTTCTTCTTGGTGCCAGTTAATAATTCCAAAACTGTGTCTAAGTACTGGTACTGGCAATGATTCAGTTGCTTGAATTTTATTCTTTGCACTTAATTCTGTACCCAAAACTAGCCTCAATCTCCTCAAGTATTCCTTCTTCAGCTTTTCTTTCTCATTCTTATGCTGTATATCAAAACTCTCTTCTATAC
>Ga0131853_10011649_pt1 | contig 16110 bp, 12 predicted proteins | sample TergutLab28metaG_FD_92764 | JGI IMG/M metagenome (GOLD analysis project Ga0131853, IMG submission 92764) | Labiotermes labralis P1 segment gut microbial communities from Petit-Saut dam, French Guiana - Lab288 P1 (version 2) (version 2) | ecosystem: Host-associated > Arthropoda: Insects >...
ATGCATGTGAAACATGGATATTAAAAGATACAATAACCAACAGACTAATGGTTTTTGAAAGGAAAATATTGAGGAAAATATTTGGCCCAACCTATGAAAATGGATCCTGGAGAATAAAAACTAATGAGGAATTGGATAAACTAATAAAACATGAGAACATAATAAACTTCGCCAGAGCGCAAAGGCTAGGATGGTATGGTCATATTGAAAGAATGCAAGATACAAGAATGGTCAAAGCAATACATGTCTGGAAACCCGTTTCAAAGAGGCCAAAGGGAAGACCAAAGATACGGGTGGAGGATGATGTTAAAAAAGATATACAGAGGTTAAAAGTGCCAAATTGGAAGACCTTTGTCCAGAAGAGAGGAAGATGGAAGGATGTGGTTGGGAAGGCCAAAACTCTGCACTAAGAGTTGTAGAGCCATACTAAGAAGAAAAAGATGATCAGAAGATGTACCTTCAAAAGCTCACAGAGCTGTTCAGGTTCAGTCCTGACCTTCCTGAACATAAGTACACCAAGGATGAACTGCCCCACCCAGTCGCTGACATGTACTGCACGATTTGAAGTCATAAGTTGCAGCATCTCTACTGTCAATGGAACTTCCCTAGTAGTTACATATGCAAACACCAGAGGCTGTACCAGTTTGTCTGAATGTATGTGTCCATGAAACACAGCACCTGCCACAGAACACACAATAAATATTCAGTGGTAAGTATTACAATTATGGCATTCTGAGATGCAAAACAATGTGATTTTGTAAATCAGTACAACATTCCAAGGCGTCTACTGTCTCACTTCCAGACACTTTAAGCATGTTCTGATCAGAACTAAATATAATATATTACTGTCAAAGGGGCTACCACCATGATAACCCAGGGTTAATTAGAAAGTAGTTCCCAAAAAAGAACATTGAACTGAATTCAACAACAACAGCATCATCATCATCATTATCATCAAAGTAAATAACTCTTCCATCTTGCAAGGTAGGCAGAAGTCATGGTATTTAAAAAGGCTAGAGGAAGCAGTCACGTGTCAAAATAAACATCTACCACTCTTACCGGTATCTAAGTTGCCCTGGTCTCATCCCCTGGAAAGGATATAGTTTAAAAACGGAAGAACAAACACTTACACCTTAACGCTTAATTGAACAACACCAGCTTTAACACCCCAAATTAAACAGTCAGTCCAAAGACTGTATCTGTGTATTCTGTATGGGGTAAAAACAAGGCACAGAGACTTCCTTATACAGCACTCACTAATTCTTATATTAAAAGCCAGCATGATGCACTATTTCTCAACTTTATTTGGTAAATAACTACATGTTTTGGGCAGATTTACTGTCCATCATCAGGAGTCTTAATACTGTATTCACAGCAATTGGTGTTTGTCACACTAGTTATGTTGACTGTCCGTGAGCAAGGTCATCCTGACCTTGCTAACAGACAGTCAACATAACTAGTATGACAAACACCAATTGCTGTGAATACAGTATTAAGACTCCTGATGATGGACAGTAAATCTGTCTGAAACATGTAGAGTCCTTTACCAAATAAAGTTGAGAAATAGTGCATCTCATTGGATTTTATTATAAGAATATATCGTGATGCACGGTCCTCTGAATGTCAAAAAAAAAGCACTCACTAACTCACCTTTCTAATGGACAGGCAGTGTGTTCTACATTACGTACAAACTAAACATTTAAATATTATTGAAATGAACCTTATTACCAGACCCCAGTCCACTTCAAAACTTTACCATCTACTTCTACACAATTTTGTTGCAGCTCTTTGTACCCTCTTCCCAGGATAGGCTGAGTTGCAACATTAACAATATTTCTCATATTTCATGCAACGCCAATATGTTCAGCAAGTTTGTACATACTCTGCCATATCTTGATAAACACACAGAACTATTTACAGAACCTACCAACACCAGTGAAGAATTGGGTACAGCATGTGTTAGTGACAGGACTATATAGGGTACAGCATTTGTTACTAACAGACTTTATAGAGCATGGTATTTCATAGTGACAGACCTATATAGGGTACAGCATTTGTTAGTTAAAGAACTATAAAGGATATGGTATTGGTTAGTGAGAGCTATACATTCCAGACACACACAACAATGTTCTATTAATATTTTATAGCTTTTTTTCCAATTTGCTACATGTTTCAGCACTAATGTGCTATCTCAATGTTATATACAAACCATTACAATTTCAATACATCTCAGTTATGGTAACATAAAGATGAAAAATAAAATTAACAGTTAAAAATAATATTATATGTCACAAATAACAAGTTAGAAACAGTATGCAGCTCCATTATATCTGCCACTGGCATGGTAACAAAACTGTGCTCTCAAAAAACATACTGGTACTCTAAACTACACCACTTTACTCCCCTGAGAACGTAGAATCTCGTACTATGATAAAATTAGAATTAACAATCCTGCAAGTACAGTACACATACTCCTGTGAACATTTTTAAGTGTTCTAAAACCATCATAGAATACCAAAGTTAGTACACTGCATTTATTTAATCATTTACTTATTTATTGAATGATGCTGTCAATAGCTACGTAGTATTAACTGCCACAATTACTGTATGAATTAAAACAGATGTGGAAAAAAGCAATCATGGCATAATTTAAGACATTATATTTGAATTTGCCCAAAGGTTCAGAGGAATACTACAAAACAACTCACTCAGTATTTCCAGTTTCAGAACCAAGATTTAACCCTGGGATATCTGACGTATCAAGCAACAGCACTAACCACCCGACCACAGTATGTCCCAGACACATTCATCAGTCAAAAGTATTAATATTATCTTCTCATTTACACCTATATCTCATTCTATAAGTTATCCTTAGCAAAGTTCCTACACACTTCCTGTTTTTCCCTTAACATGTATGGTGTACAAAGTCCTAAGATATACTCACACAGTTTAACAGCCATTTCTATATGACCAGCCTTTAACAGTACAGCCAACATCGGACTAAGAACCATGCTAACACTGAGGCCATAGTCCTGCAGTTTACGGACAGCCATCTGTGGGTCTGCTAATGAAACACGAGGTAAAACGTAGTCGGCCAGTGTGTCAATATCTGGAGTCACTCCAAGTTCTTTCATGTGTTCGAGGATTTCAAAAACACCTACACACAGTAAAATACACATTTTAATGAAGTTTCACATCAAAGGGAACACTTAAACAGGTACTATCAATACAATAACTGGCTACACAATGACCAGCCATGGTTCTGAAGACTGCCACATTCTGAGATGCAGCACAATGTGGTTTAGTGGACAGGTTCCACTTTACCAGTGTAAAATGTTTTGAATCTGTTAACAAAATCTAATGTAGCTTCCAGACAGACAGGTACAAGACTACCAGAATACATTCTGTTGCAGCCAAGCAGACAGCACTCTTCACACTCACAGAAAATTTGATTTTCACAGTAATACTTCTAAGGGCTCAGGTCTTCTGGTGTGTGATGCCATGTTGTCGGTCAAGTGGTTCCCGGCATACCAAAGAACCATGGTGCCTTCAGCTTCAAGGGTCAAGCACTCTAGGTAGAAACATGGCTCCTCCAAGGTTCTCGAACCCTTGACCTTTGAAGCACTAGGTATCAGATAGATAGATTTGCAATGGGTTCGAGCGCTTACGATCCCGATGTGCCTAGACCTTATGGCCCTTTGTGCCCCACAATGTAATATCAGCTCAAGAGAGCACTGTCCCTTTACCTAAGTTCCAGATGGCCCCCAGACTTAAAATCTTAATATCCTTTGTGTCCAAGAAAGGAACCCAGATATACTATTCTTTTTTCTCAAAAAGTCGCGGCAAGCAAATCCCCTCCAGGTTCCCTAATGGGGCCCCTAGGGAGAGAAATACCCGCTTACAGGGCATTTTACATATTTCTTAATATATCTCTTATTATTTTTCTCTCAGAGTCCCTGGTAAGGGAGCCCCCTCCATGTTCCTTAACAGGGTCCCCATGGACAGGGATACTCTGTCACCAGAACCATTGGTCTATTCATCCATTCAGTCATTCATTCATTCACGCATGTATGTCTGCCGGAGTCCCCAAAAAGGAGCCCTCCTACATATGGGGAAAAACCTAAGGTCGCTGTCCACGAAGCCCCACACTAACAGAAGGCCTACAAACAATGGGGTGTGGCCTGGTTCCCCAAGCGGATGGTTAATGACACTACTACCTCTACCCCAGTGCCATGCAGCCTTCAGCACGATATCTTCCACCTTGGCTTGGGTAGACCAGAGCCCCACCAGCCAGCGTGTCGTAGCAACCCCCATCAGGGTATACCCTCCACAACTGTTACTGCCTCCCACATGACCCAGGGTAGAGCAGAGTATGAATCTATGATACCCCGGGGTACGGACGAGGGGTTGGATTTATTGGAGACAGCAACAGGCATCATGAGGCTTTCGAACATCAGGATCCACACAACATAGCATCACATCCCAGAAGATTTGAACTCCCAAACTTCACACTCATGAACGTGGAAACCTAAATCCCACAAACTGGATCCTGTCCAGGCAAGGATACAGACATTCCTCTTCACTACCATGTTCAGACCAGTTTTGGGTAGTGAGTGACACTATAAGTGCCTTCACTTGGAGGTAAACAGGTAAGACCAGGGTGTGAAAATAATCATACACTTTCATCCGCTACACAGACCTACAATGTTCATAGCTTTACCTCCACATCTCCTATAGGTTGTGGTCATGGCACACTGTTTACACACAGCTCACTTTACCTCCTATGTAAATTCTAAGAAAACAAACAGACACCAGCTAAACAGCTCAAAATATGCCCCAAAGTTACCATAGCTCAGGCTTCTCACCATGCACCCCCAGTTCAATAGCAGGCAACATTATGTGACATTTGTGGTGGCTGAAGTAGCTCCGAAGCAGATTTTTCTCCAAGTTTCTTCAGTTTTCCCTACAAAAATCATTACACCAATGCTCTATACCACTGTTTCTCAACCTTTGTGAGACCGCAGCCTGGTAAATTCTTTTTTCATAAGATGAGGGCTCAGTCCCAACAAATTTACTCGTAAATACCTTTCCATTTTTTTAAGTTCATACATTAAATTAACATAGGTATTAATAATTAATTATGGCATAATCATAAAGAGTATTAGTACACTTATATGTACGGTGTGGCATGTTGACAAATATAAAATTACATTTAAATTAGTTATCAATCACTAGACTAATGAAATCTTGTAGCATATTGAAGTTTCCTCAGGCCAACATCTGGGTCTGAGTTTTTCGACACATTCGCAAATATTTTCCTCCTTAGAAAACTAAAATGACAAATTCCAGGAGAACCTCTCATGGCCCGGTATAATTGATGCCAAGGTCCGGCGGTTCAGAAACACTGCTCTATACTGATCATCCTCTGTGGTGTGCAACACCCCCGACCAGACAGCACATTATCATATTTTTGATCTTCAATTGTGTTCTATCACTCTGATCCAGCACTTGGCTGGTCATACAGTAAGGCCATTCCTATCTTTTTGGACACTTCAACACTGTCTCTTGCAGAGAGACGCAATGATTTGCTTTATATATACAATAAAAAGTAACCTTTAAATCACAGCATTTAATACAGAATTTCCACATATCTCAAACTTACTGCCAACCTTTTTCCCCAGCACTTTTGCTTGCTGCAATAAACAAGGGCCAGAAATAATGTGGTCTCAGTGTACGACTGTGAAGTTTCATGCCCTGAAGTAATGCCAGTGCAATTTGCACCTTCCCACCAATCAGTGCAGCTCCTACAGCTTGCTCTAGAGCCCATGGATTTCTTCCATCTGACACAAGACCATCGGTCAGCAGCAATATTCTTGATGCAGGCTGCAACACACAGAGAAGCTTTCTCATTACAAACGTTTCACTTAATATGGGAAACGTGTAACTTGTTGGTGGAGAGCCATTGGTGAAGGCCCCAGTTTTACAATCTGTTGAACTCAGTGCCGGTGAACATTTGCCTAATCAGTTTTAAAGGAGCACTATTTAAGGGCCGACAATAGCTCAGTTAGTACAGTGACTAAGAGACAGGCTGGACAACTGGGAATCATAGTTCAAATCCCAGCAGCAGGAGAGATTTTTCTCTCCAACACCGCATCCAGCAAGGAGCCAGGATAGCAGTGACTAGGCTACAAACTGGACAAACCATGGTTTGATTCCCAGCAGGAGCAAGAGGTTTTTCTTTTCTCTGAATCATCCGGTGCATACACTGCGGCTGGTACATGCTAGCACTTAAATGTGGCTGTAGAAATAAAACAGTGTTAGGTGCAAGGCAGTGGATGAGAATAACTGTACATGATAACAGCCACACAATATGTACGAAATAAATTTCTTACCGTATTGGTCTTAACCATCTCATGAATCAGGAATGCACCGAATGATGGCGAGGTCTCAAATGTGGGGGATGGGAGAACATCCAACAAGGCACAAGCAGCATCACAATACCCCAAGTGCAACAAATGAACAGCTGTATGATTCACTGCTCCGCTGTTCTCTGAATCAATTTCTGGCAGCCATTTCAGTACCTGTATTACCAAACAATATAATGCTACCATTATACAGCCTATCTTAGTCCCACTGCATGACCAGTGTTCTATATAATTCATTTATTTACTGCTTTATGATTCATTCTTCTGGGATCTGATACTGTGTCACTGGGTTAGTGTTTCCTGAAATGTTTAAGTAACACCGTGTCTTGTGGCTTTGAAAGCTCTTCAGGCTGTCAGAATGTCTCCATTAGTCCAAGAGTGCCGAAAGGCGTTGAATGATATCTCTATCTGGCATGCTGTGGGGCTGTATTGGGTCCCTGGACATGCTGAGGTATGAGGAAATGAAATCGCCAACGAGCTCGCAAGAGGCAGCTCTGCTCTAAAGTTAGTTAGACCTGAGCCGGCCTTGGGAGTCTCTAGGCAGGATATAAGAAGAAGGATTAGACATTGGTGGGTTTTTGGGTTCGGCAGCAAGGTCTTGGTAATACCCAAAGACAGGCTTCAGAATTAAACTATGGGAGCCTGTCTGGGTGCCAAGGCTATGTTTCTGCCCTTCAACAAGACACAATCCAGGGTCGTTACTGGCCTTCTTATTAGACATAATACCCTGGGAAGACATCTGCAGCTAATGGGACTGTCAGACAGTCCATTGTGTATGAAGTGTGGAACATAGAGTGAAACCTCGGTCCATATTCTTTGTGAGTGTGAAGCTTTGGCTTCACTCAGACATGCAAAACTAGGTTCCTTCTTCTTGGAGCCAGAGGTCATCAAGAGTGTGTCTGGGAGCTATCTGGAACTTTAGCAAAGCAACAGGGCTCCATGAATCGATACGCGGCACAAAGGGCCCATTAATTAAGGCCTAGGTACAGTGGGACCATAAGGTCTTGAACCCAATTGTAAATCAATCAATCAATCAATCAACACCATGTCTTCAGCCTCCCTTGAAGATGAAGACATGGTGTCCTTTATAAATGTCATGAAGCACTAACACAAGAACACTAACATCACATTCCAGAAGACCTGTGGAAACCTCAAATCTCAAATCCCATGCTCATTTATGATTTATGTAGTGATGCTTTCAGTAGCTCTGTCATATATAGAAGGAGGGAACGATTACAGAATAATTAGAAAGAATGTGGACACAGGTGATCCTAGCCTAATTTGAGATAATGTCCTGGCATTTCACTGGAGTGACTTAAAAAAACCATAAGAACCTGACACAATGGCTAGTATGGGATGAGATTTGAATCCAGGGTCTCCCAAACACAAAGCAGAAGGGCCACACCATGAAGTAAAACATCTAGTCAGTATGATATCAAAGTTTTCCCATTATCTAAGCACAGTAAACTCCAAAAATTTATAGTAATCCTAATGGTTTGCCACTGTAAAATGTTATCTATCACTAGTCACAAAACTTCTGGATTATCACATAAAACAATAATGCAAAAATACTCAAACCTCCTTTTACACAACACCCTAAACAAACAACATATGTTGATACGATACCGAATTATGTTCCGAAATATATGCGAGTTTAAATGGACAGGTTGGAAAAAATTAGTTTTCTGGACATAAAACTCATGATGTGTTAATAATTACACTGTGATTGTTTTATGTGCTATAAAGAAGTATGAAAGAAGAAAAAAAAAAAAGAATAAAAAATAGGAGCAGCAGGAGGAGGAAGAGAATATGATAGCAAGAGATGTGTGAAGTGAACAACAACAACAACAACAGCAACAACAACACTGTGTGGCATTACAACTCTTCTAGAATACTGGCCTTCATGAGTAGCCTCCTTTTCTGAGGCCATCATTTGGATTCACAACAAACTGTTTTTTATGGGATGGAGTTGTCAGCCCCATACCCAACCTTCCACCACAAGAACAAAGCCACCATATTTAATATGCCTTGGAGAAAGTGTGGCCCCAATTTTACCCCCAAGGTACCAGGTGCTCATTTTGATTGCCTTTTAAACTATGCTAGTCTACAGTGGAGCTATTCACATTCCTGTTCATCACACAGGTTAATATCAAGTGAATGTAACACACAAAAGTTAAAAAATTCCCTGTTTTCCTCAAAATTCATTTCCCACTACACTTTCCCCATGGCTATAAGCCATGGGGAAAGTGTAAAAGAGTTCATCATCTGTAAAATTTAAGTCTCTATCTCTCTCTCTCTCTCTCTCTCTAGTTGCCAACAATTTAATTATATTTTAAAAAGAACTTACATCTTTCATGATGTCATGATGTCCAGTCGTTACAAGACTTGTAACTACCTTCATGATCTGATTTATATTCAGACTAATCGCTCTAACCGAGGCTTCCCTCTGTGTACTGAGCAGGCTTTTTTTGTCTCCAACCTCTGCAAAGCTTTGAAGAATTGCTGTATAGGTGGCAGCAGTGGGGGTTACTTTAGCTGAATGCATCAAATCCAACATGCCTACAGAATTTGTCATATCGCTGTAAGAGACCGAGTGTAAAAAGAAGTCAAGAGTTACAGGTCCAATCCCTTACACAAAAAATCAACAGGATATTTTTACACAACCATGCATGAACCACATAAAATGATTACATAACAGGGAGTCTAAATATCATCTGCCTAAAGAAATAAACCTTACCACTCCTGTCCAACTTTTGTGCAAATCTCCTGGCAATTCGCACTACAGCACTGAATAATACAGTGCATTTCTTTTATCAACGTCCTGGACATGGAAGATATCATGGGATAACCCAGCAGATGCTTTTTTCTATATAATATAGCTAGTGTACAGAATGCAGCAAAAAAAAGAAAGACGTGTATAAGAAATTAAAAAGGTAAAGCCACAAGTGCAGGACTGATAGCACAGCACCACGCAATCTCAACCTTAGCACGAGATGGAGGCGGGTGGTCACCTTCAAAATCCCAACAATTTTACCCCTGTGGAAAGATCTCGAAGTATTCACCGGATACGTGACTGGATGGATCTCGGAGCCATTCTGGAAACCCTGAGCGAAAGAGAAGTTTCTTGCTCCTGCAAGAAACTAGTCATCCATCTCACAGCATAGTCTCTATACCCAGAAACTGAAGTATGTGAAAATCTTTCCTTCATATAGCTACACTGTTGCAGCATTGCTTGATCACTCACTGCATTTCCAGCACAGTTCTTAGTTCTTCACAACAGACCACAGCTGACTACATGGGATTGTGTTCCTAATGATCCAACAAGTCATATAGACTGCAAGGGGCAAAGTAATACCATCAACTGCAAAAAACATAACTTATGCCACAGATGAGTGGAAAAAGTTATTGGGGTTTCTTTCACATGGAAGGCACAGTTGCATACCCAGGAATTTTGTTCAGGGGGGTTTCAACAAATTCAGTTGAGGACAGAGGACAGAGAGAATGGGGATCTGGGAGCGGTAGCTCCCTAGTCAGGGGTTCTGGAGGCAGCTGTAATTTGGTACAAGAAATTTCATTTCATATAGTAAAATTTTCTTAATTTTTTGTACTTTAAGACTATTTATGATGACAACCAATTTATTTGTCATTGCTAATATAAAACAACTGTGAACCTAGGCAGTTTTAGAATTTTGCTGCCTTTTTTCCAAACATCTTGGTGTGCTGGCGTCCGAAATTCAGCAATTTTTAGCAGTTTTCACAATCGGGTTGAGCTTGGCACGATTTTGGAGGGCCTTCAGAATTTCAGAGGGGGGGGGGGTGTTTGAACACCACAATCCCCCCTAGGTACGCCACTGCTTCACCATATCCATACTGGTTGAGATCCTGTGAGGCTTCTGTCCATTTGGTAGAGTGCAGTTAGAATGAGATGACAAATGCACAGAAACTAAACTTCATCTTGCAGGGTAAAGGAAAGGGTCCACGTAACTCAGTTGTGGGGCAGATCAGTCAACTAGTGGCAGTGGCAGTAGTGTGATGTACTGGCTACCCACTCCCTTCTCCTCTTTTCCTTTCACTTCCCCTCCCACATGCCACTGCAAGTGATGTCATACTTAATGGATTCTACTCAGATCTATTCCCTCACAGGTAAACCAGATGGAGTGTGAAGCTCACCACAATTCTATCCAGTAATAACATCTTGAATATATGGACTGTTATCTGCAGACCACGAACACACCTTGGAGTGGTGCCCAGACACAGCAGTATTTTACCTTACCTCAAACTAAGATCCTTTAAACCTCCTAGCTCTTGTCCCCACGGGAACATCTCTCACTATTTTCCATTACAGACCTGGGTAGTAAGTTCTTACCCGGCTCTTGCGTGTCCCAACACCAGAGCAGTGAATACAGGTTCACTGGCAGGAAAGCCTCTTGTCTTCATCATAGAAACTATTTCTGTAGCCTGTTTAATGTCCCCACTCTCACAGACGCATGCTAGTAGGAGATGATATGTTGTCTCATTCGGTTCAACACCACGCATGCTATCAATGAACTTTGTAGCTGATATAATATGGCCATTCTCAACATAGCAGCTCAGCAGAGCATTATAATGCTGGACCGTTAACTGAATGCCTACAAGAAAGGGACACAGAAGGTAAGTCCAGAATAATTCTTAGCATAAGATACTCAGACCACACACTAAACAAAGCTGCACATTACACAATGGAGTGTAAAATTTCCACAATATGTCAAGACGATTGCTTACCAAAGATATTAAACATTTTTTGCTACTCTGTAAAATGTGAAATCCAGATGACAGAACTGGGTGATACTGATTTATAAAATGAGTAGGGCAAGTTTAGTTTTTAGCAGACACATTTGGTTATGCAGGTAAAGGTAAATTTCACCCTAGAACATGCCACAAAGGTACAGAGGGGGAGTAGAGATATAGCTCTAGTTTTTCTTTAACCTCAGTGCTAGATGGGGGTGAATAGTGCACCCTTGTACAGGCACTGAGGCTCTGCACAGGCTGTATGGCCCATAGGGGGAGTAGAGGTATAGTTCTACTCTTTCTTGACCATGGTACTAGAAGGGGGTGAGGGGTCAGTGTCACGCCCTGAGATGGGGGTGAATGGTTAATGCCAAATTCCAGCCCCTTTACCCCTAGCAATGACCTGGTACCCACTGTACAGAAGGCTGGGTGGTCCCCAGGGACAGGCTGGATGGGTGCGAAAAATCTTGTCCCCACTGGGATTCGATCCCAGGATTGTCCAGCCCATAGCAAGTTGCTATATCACCTAGGCAATCCCCTGCCCACTTTGTTATGTAACAGAATATTTACAGTAAACAAGCATGTAGAGAAACTTCAAGTCAAAAGTTACTTGGGACATTACACAATTGTGACTGGTAAATATTTACAGATGTTTCAAAGAACAGTCATGCCTTCATCTGCAGGGTGAAGACACTACAACATCAATATTCAAAATGTAAGTAAATAATTACCAGTTAAAATGGTGTAAATCCCAGAACTGACTCTTCATCATTAGAAGAATCTTAAATCTCATGTTCAAAAGTAGTATCTTGAACTGTCAGTACAACATTATGTAATAAATCATTCATCAGGATCTAATCTATTTGCAGCTAATAAGAAACTGATACTCCAAAGGTAAAAAGATGAATTCAACCTCTATTGAGGATTGTTTGACCATGCATCTTCCTCATGAAATAATGTGAAATGCCAATGTGATGCAACAAGGTAATTTCATCAACATGTTTCGGGTACGTACGCCCATCATCAGGAGCATTAGATGTTGAGTTGCACCATCCGCACCGTACACAAGACCTACACAGCGGCTCTCAAGACCACCACCCATCCAAAAACTTGGTGCAGAAAAACGTATGCTGCAACTCAACATCCAGTGCTCCTGATGATGGGTGTATGTACCCACACATGTCAAGCTAAGAATACATCAATAAAATTACCTAGTTGCATCAAGTTGGCATTTCACATTATTTCAACCTCCATGTTTTGTATTGTGGTACTGTCAGCTATGATAGGCAGTTAGGGAATTTTAGAAAAATATATTGCATCCATCAACCATGAAAATCTAAGCGGATCCAACTGCACTGAAGTTTGACTGGTTTTATTTTAACCTTTAGACGCCTAACGTCAACGATAGTTGATATACCGCACCGCTAACCTCCAAAGTTGTATTTTATATATTTATTCAACAAATATAGGTACCGAATATTTTAAACATGGTATATACTCTCCGTTTTTTTTCTCTTAAAAATGCAGTTTGTTTCATAATTCTAACATATTTGGTTCCTGTATTATTCACGTTTTATATACAGGGTGTGCTAAAATTAAGAAAATAATTCCAGTGCCAAAAGGTTAACTACTTAATTCCTGGACCCCAAAAATTCTGAATGGTACAAAAAAATAAAACGAATCAGTTTGTTAACCAGTGATAAAGTCGTCAGTTTAAAGACAAGCCTAGGGACCTTACAAGACACAGTACAACTGCAGACAAGATACCCTCTTTTTGACGTTTTGCTGACCGTGCATCTCAGTATGTTTATCTCAGTAATCAACCAACTTGATGCACAAAATTTTTGTTTTACAATAATTTTATTTCATGCCTCCACATGTGCTCAAAACATGTAGAGGCATGAAATAAACTTATTGTAAAACATAAATTTTGTGCATCAAGTTGGTTAATTACTGAGATAAAAGATACACTCTGTCCCTTGTATGGCGTCCCTCAGCATTACAGTTGGAACAGAACATGCTGGCAGATTCAAAATATGTGATAACAAAGCCCTGCTTAGGGACATGATAAAATGGACACCTGTATCTCATATGCAACAAGAGAAAACACCAAGCAGGACAGTTCAACAGCTGGAAGTGTTCAGAAGTTAGCCAGTCCACAATGACCAATATAGTATCTGTCAAAATTGAGGTCACTGTATTTAAGTAACACACCAACAAATACATATATATAGTCTTTAATAATCTAAAATTTACATTAAAACACTTAAAACACTCCTACATGTTTCGATCAAACGATCATCCTCAGGGAGCATACATTGTTCCTTGCTAAAGTTACAGTTTAAAACACTGAAGCAAGACTAAGCAACAACTATACGAACACCAGGCTAAAGTCATTAAAGAAAAACATAATGAAGTAATCACTGAGTGTTTTTAAACTGTAACTTTAGCAAGGAACAAAGTATGCTCCCTGAGGATGAATGTATGATCGAAACATGTAGGAGCATTTTAAGTGTTTTAATGTAAATTTTAGCTCATTAAAGACTATATATGTGCATTTGTTGGTGTCTTACTTAAATAAACTACAAAATGCACAGTGCAACAATAAAAATGAGGTTACTGTACTTTTCCTCAGTCTGTCAAAATTTAAAAAAGCCATTTCCACCCCCCCTCCTGTCCTCTTCACTGTGCACAATCACACATTCTTCTTATTCAATGATAATCCCTGCAACTGATTCAAACATCACTATCTGATGTAACTAGCAAGAATACTGGGAGACCGGGGGGAATAATTTTACATTCTTAAATCTTGCAGTTTGTATTTATTATTATTTGATTAAATCAAGGTTAAGGATTGGTGGTTCCCGTAGACAGAACAATACATTAAACATGTAAAATATGTGTTAACGAGGGTTACAGGTTTAATTAGTAGATAAAAACTCATTTTGTTGGAAGGATAGCCAGTCAACCTGCTTGAATACCATACTGCAACATTCGATCACTTATAAGGTTACATTACACTTATGGCTACTGAATTTCTGGGCTTTAGCCACTGTCCATCATTCTATGCATGACAACTGAATCAGTTTCTGCCCTGAGATAGACAAATTGAAAGGCAACTACACAAACTGCATAACTGTGCAACAAGATGCGACTGTATTCAGTTCATTACATATCCGTAGACAGCTCTACATGTTTCGGGTGTTGACACCCATCATCATGAGCTCATGCAACTGTAATTACAGCTTCTGCCACTGGTCAACTACGTCTGCTACCATCCGCTCTCATTGTTGAATTCCAACTCAACGAGAGCAGACGGTAGCAGGCCCAGTTGACCAATGCCAGAAGCTGTAATTACAGTTGTACGAGCTCCTGATGATGGGTGTCAAAACACCTGAAACATGTACAGCTGCCCACAGATACGTAATAAACTGAATACAGTTGCATCTTGTAGGACAGTTACTCAATTTGATTCACGATGCACAGACCCATGAATATATACAAAAAAAAGGCAACTACACAGTTTGGTCCATCAAAAACAGCTACTCGCAGTCACAGTCCACCCACCTCAGTGGTCCAGTGACTGAGATTAAATGTTTCTAACACATCCAACCATGTAGTTGCCTACCCAGGATGGGATTATATCCATATTCTAAACAGCTGTGTCACTCAAAACACTAATGAAGGACAACGTCCAGAAAGCCGTGAGTTCTAAGAGCTACAATGTTAACCAAATACTGTAGTTCATAACCTTATCTCAAGTACAAAGACAGTTGTGTAACAAATAGAATATGAGCCAATAGAAGTGTATTAGTCGCATTACAGAATATGCCACATTTGAACTTGTGTATAAACTTCTAAATACCGATATTAATTGAAATTTAACATTGAAATGCCAAATGCCATGTACCTAGTTCCTGTAGAGTATCCCAAATCTTATGTGCAAGATCAGTTCTAGTGGTTGGGAGCTCATCAGGCAACAAGTTACCACAGCACTGGAGGAGCAGTAAGCCATGCTGGGCTTCGGACAGTCCTACAATCATAAAATGTACTAACTGTACTACACAGGCAGATGTTTACAGCACACAAATATGTAGCAAGGAAGCTTATTAACCCAAACAAACTTACAATAAACTCCTTGCAGTATATGTGTATAAAAAGCAACATTTCATATAAAATATAAGGTTGCAACAATAAAATCCTCTCAGGTTAATAGCTGCATTAGGTCATCTAAATAAACAAGCATTTCAGAGATCAACTCTATCTCGATCGTCAGAGTTCCCAACCTGAACCTGACGATGAGGACGGTAATCTCCGAAACATCAGTTTACTTGAATGACCTCACGCAGCTGTCAGCCCAAGAATATTTTATTGAATTTTGTTGCTGCAAAAGGTGCAAAAAATTTTTTTAAAATTAAAAACATATCAAAGAAACTAAAATTAAGACTTACTTACTTACTGCATGATGCAGAGTCCTTCTTGAGAAGCTAACTGGTTTGCAGCTAGTCAAGAAATTCCCCGCATTTTACGGAACCTTAAGGTTCATTACCCCACTCACAAGTGTCCGTCACCTATCTGTATCCTGGGCCAGCCCAATCCAGTCCATATACCTACATCCTACCTCCTGGAGATCCATCCTAATATTATCCACCCATCTGCGCCTATGCCTCCCCAGTGGTCTCTTTCCCTCCGGCTTCCCCACCAAGACCCTATTCACTCCCCTCTCCTCACCCATACGTGCCACATGCCCTGCCCATCTCATTCTTCTCGATCACCCGCACAATATTGGGTGAGCAGTACAAATCATTTAGCTCCTCGTTATGCAGTCTCCTCCGTTCCCCCGTTACCTCGTCCCTCCTAGGTCCAAATATTCTCCTCAACACCATGTTCTCAAACACCCTCAGCTTCCTTTCCTCCC
>Ga0131853_10011651_pt1 | contig 16108 bp, 8 predicted proteins | sample TergutLab28metaG_FD_92764 | JGI IMG/M metagenome (GOLD analysis project Ga0131853, IMG submission 92764) | Labiotermes labralis P1 segment gut microbial communities from Petit-Saut dam, French Guiana - Lab288 P1 (version 2) (version 2) | ecosystem: Host-associated > Arthropoda: Insects >...
AACCAACTTGATGCACAAAATGTTTGTTTTACAATAAGTTTATTTCATGCCTCTACATGTTTCGAACACATGTGCTCATCATCAGGAGGTCAAAATTGCATTACACAGCCTCTGGTATCATCAGACCTATAGGCGTGATGGTACCAGAGGCTGTGTAATGCAATTTTGACCTCCTGATGATGAGCACATATGCTCGAAACATGTAGAAGCATGAAATAAACTTATTGTAAAACAAAAATTTTGTGCATCAAGTTGGTTAATTGCTGAGATAAATATGCTGTACATACTTTCTGTGCAATAAATCTTTAAAAAAGAAAAAGGACGACAAATCGCGCTTCTTTCCCCCTGATATGAACAGAGAAACACAGCGACACAACATAACGCGATTTGTCGACAGTGTAGCTGCGCACGAAGCATCATGGGGTATAGGGGTGCACGTCCGTCCCTCCCCTTAAAGAAACCCTTCTGCTGGCTCAAGAATCTACCCACCCGTCATTTAGACTCTTTCCAGTAGCTTTTTTAATTACTGTTTCCCTTCTGTCATCTTGAATTTCTTTCCCAAGTATAATTGCAACTCTTACACTCTGTGACGTAAAAAAGTGGGACCTCTGACTGCACACATTTGACTGAAACTCACAGCAATGTCGTTACAACTGCACGTACTATTTCATAGTGTTAAAGTATCGCTCTCAGAGATTACGCCGCAACCAGCAGACCTGCGGATACTCGGTAATTGTCCTGTTTAAAGATTTACACGCTGTGGGTTTTACGTAGGACATGCTGCATCCTAAAGCACTTCGGGCTTCATTACTTGATGAAGACAGAAAACAAAAGGCAGGCGTTTGCCTATTTGACGACTTACCGTAGAGGGAACGTCGTCAAACAAAGCACACAATGACGCAGCACAGAGGAAAATCAGGTTCGTCTCTTGATCATGCCAAGAGCAAACAAATTACGTTTGTTACACAAAAGGAATTTTTCACGGTTCACACTGACCTTTTGAAGCATGAAGATCATGTTAGTTAAATTCTAACAATAAAAAACGCGTGTCCATTAAAAAGAGAAACTGGTTACTGGTGCAAGTTCTGTGCGAGAAAATAACGGTGGGCTATTTTGAGACAGATACGTTAGACAAACACACAATATATATGATTGTACAGATATATTTATATATACATTTTTATATATTTATACTTATATATATATATATATATATATAAGGTAAAATGATTCCGTTACAGGGCCGCTGTGGCCCAGAGATTGGGTAGAGGTATAGCTCTACTCTTCCATAACCGTGGCACTAGAAGGAGGTGAGTGGTCAGCACGCCCCGGTCGCACTATATCCCCGGGAAAGACCCGGTACCCATTTTGTAGGAGGCTGGGTGGGCCCCAGGGCCATTCTGAACGGGCGGAAAATCTCGTCCCCACCGGGTTTCGATCCCGGACCCTCTAGCCCGTAATTAGTCGCTATACCGACTGAGCTAACCGGCCCACATATTTACATATACACTCTCAGATAAAAACTGAGAAATATTAATTGTGGACACAGGTGGTACCCCTAGGTACAGTAACCTCTGTGCTTCAGAGAGTTAAATATAGGCTAAGGTGTAACCAGGACCTGTAGAATGAAGTCACAAGATTCGCATGAATCAAATAATCGCCCTATTTTATGTGTACAAAGACAGCAGTTTCCTGAGGTTATTGTGGTCGGAGTTTACAAGCACTCGGTAAATTCTATACAGCAGAGTTTGCAGTATTTTGTGGGTACGACATATGGCCCTATATCTAAATGTGTCAGCTGTAGGTGAAAGGGCAAAAAGACGTTTTTAATTTCCTTCATTTTAAATTTCAAATCGTATTCTAGGCCTCGTTATTCGACAAATGGTTACCATTGCACTTTGTAAGGCATTGTTAATAATAACTAATATACTTGCTATACGAAGTAAAAACGATAAACCGATGTACGTATTAATCTGCTCGTACCACCATATATATATATATATATTTAGCACACATCCAAGTTAAATAAACACGCACCGTGAAGTGGCTGGTTCAGAGTCAAACAGCATCGTTACATTCACCGCCCAATTGTTAGCTTTAAAATTAATCAATTCTTTGGTCTTTCAGCACAGCTTAGTCAGTTCCTTTTATTAACAAATGACCAAAGTAACTAAATAATAAACAAAGTAACTCCATGAAGCACGGTCCTTTGGGACATTCGAACAGGTCCTTAGCTTGTCTAGAAATTACACTCATTTCATGGGACCAGAAGGTTTGTTACCACATTCACAGGCGTCCGTCACCTGTCCCTATCCTGAGCCAGATCAGTCCACTGAAAGTTTATTTTATACAGTTATTTTAACGTTTTACTGTTTTGTGTGTGTGACGACTGACTACGGGCTGGACGGTCCGGGATCGAATCCTGGTGGGGATGAGGTTTTCCGCCCGTCCAGACCGGCCCTGGAGCCCACCTAGCCTCCTGTACAATGGGTACCGGGTCTTTTCCGGGGGTAGAGGCTGCCGGAGCGTGGGGCTGACCCACCACCCCCATCTACTGCCGCAGGTCCTAGAAAAGAGTGAGCTATAACTCTACTCACCCTAAGGGCCTGCGTGGCCTATAAAAAAGGGTGAAAACCAACTGTTGTGTGTGATGGTAGAGGGAAGCTTAAATAATAAGTATTTCGGAGGAACTTCCATTGATGGAGAATTAATATTTGCGTCACTTCATGATCATTTCTCTATTACGTGAGCAATAAATTGCCGCTAAGTGATGCAGACCAAAGAGATGCTGGCTTCATCTAACGCAGAACCTAGCTGCTAAGAAAGCAAACGGCCTAAGTATAGAACTTAATGATAAGGTACGGTACGTCTTTGTTTGATCAGTCGGCTCACGATGGCAAGAGAGAGAGAGAGAGAGAGAGAAAAACAAAAAAAAAACGGACCACACACGTCGAGAAATCTGTAACGAACTTTCTCATTGGTTAGAAATACGCCATAAATTAGTCACGCCCCATTTTATCCGTAGGCGGATACGGAGATATGTGATTGGTCAGTATTAATGCCTTGCGGTGCTGTCTCACTCTCGCTCTCGGAGGGGCTGTACCCTTCCCCCCCCCAAACCAAATCGCTTTTCATCCTCTCACTACAATCTCCCGTTCTGTTTTATCCTCACGCTTTCTGTGTATTTTTCCATTTTTGCAGAAATCGTTGTAGCGTTGCTCACCTTTAACAAACAATGAACGACGTCTAGCAACACTTTTTCAACTTTATTTGGAAATTAATTACGTACCCCGTTTTGTGAAGACGGAGTTTCAGTTGCGACGTCATGATGGATATGCAATTTCTTACACTTTCTTCAAATGCAAACGAGGCGTACAGCACGTTTACACATGATGTGACCTCTTGACGTAGCAATAGGCCTAGACTGATGTAAAACGTAGCGACGTTAACTACATTTTTATATAATCCTTGATTTTACGTAATTCTGCAATGACCAAGTCCAAGCCCATTCATATTGCCCTCTGGCATGAACCGGTGTTTTTCAAAGCCGGTGCTCGCAGCACAGTCGTTGTGCTGGTTCTTTTTACGTGGACCTCAGAATGATAATATAGAACACAATTCATAATCAGAGTACAGCTGGTTTTACTTAACCTTTAGACGCCTAATGTCAACTATAGTGGTCGTACTGCACCGCTAACCTCTAAAGTTGCATTTTATGTATTTATTCAACAAATATAGGTACTGAATATTTTAAACACGGTGTATATTCTCCGTTTTTTTCTCTTCAAAATGCAGTTTGTTGCATAATTCTAACGTATTTGGTTCCTGTATTATTCACATTTTATATACAGAATGTGCTAAAATTTTAAAAAAATAATTCCAGCGCCAAAAGGTTAATGTTATTTACTGCACACAAATAATGCACAAGATTTGACACAAACATAATTTACACCCTTCAATTAAAATGTTAAGGGCCCCATGCACTCTAAGTTAAACTGTGCAGTTTAACTGTGAAAAAAACTGCACGAAAAACTGAACGGATTTTGTGTGGAATTCCCTGAATGAACTGCGCAGTTTTCTTTGTGAAAGACGACTGGAAAGGACAGTTCTGAGGCCTGCGCTATTGCCTGTAAAGAGTGCGCACTTTACTCATTTTTTCCGTCAGGTATGACGTCACACAGTAAAATCGCTCAGTTTAACTGAGAGTGTATAGCACCCTTAAGTTTCAAAACTTTATGTATTATATTGGCTCCTCCTCATCCCCAGTTTAGAACACAGATTTCAGCGAACCCCGCCCACTTTACTTTGTGCCGCCCTATTTCAATAGGGATATTATATAACGGGTTTAAACCTCCCTATTTGAATTTGCGCGCTTGATGTCCTATGATAATTCTATTCAGAGCCGAACCAAACAACAGACAACTCTCACCACACTAACATGTATCTAGGCACAGCAGCTGAGACTCTCCAGTCTCGGCATTCAGCTGTTACGAAGGCAGGGTTCAGAGCGTCATATTTTTTTAGGAACAGCTCACAGTTCCTACAGACAGATGCAATAAATTATGAACACTTTCAAATATTTTATTTTATAGTTTAGGAATGCTAACTCAAATTAGGTCATGACAGCCTATGAAACTTTCTATTCAGGGCAGGCCCAATCAGACACCAGCATCTCGCCTCTGTTTTACACATGTCCTATTGACAAAAGTAGATATCGGATAACTGAAGAATAAAAACCAATTCGATGCCACTTATTATTTTATTATACTTCTTACAGGCTCAACATGTTTCGAACACTACTATTCCATCATCAGAAGCTCGCGACTATAATGCTCATTACCACATTGGTCGTTTCGTTCTTGGTTTGCTGTAGGTTGGAGGTTAGGTGCGGTTAGGCTGGAGTGGTGTCCGGGCTGCAGGCTAAAGCACGTGCTTTAGCCTGCAGCCCGGACACTACTCCAGCCTAACCGCACCTAACCTCCAACCTACATTAAACCAATAACGAAACGACCAATGTGGTAATCAACATTATAGTCGCGAGCTCCTGATGATGGGCATAGTAGTGTTCGAAACATGTTGAACCTGTAAGAAGTACAATAAAATAACAAGTGGCATCTAGCTGGTTTTTATTCTTCAGTTATCACAAAGATGCACGGTCCAATAAACATCAAATTAGATATCGGATGTTCATGTGATAAGGACTTTCATTTCACGTAAAATGTGCTGTGTGACACAAACACTGAAATCTTTAGGCTAATTTGGTCACCTGCTTTTTAAGCATGTGCATCCACAACTCTTACCAGACCTGTAAGTTGTGAGTAAGGCACAGGTACGTCCAGGTATAATTCAAAATTTTGGAGTAGGGCTGTAGTAGCTACACGTATACAGCTTCCATTTATTACACTAGGAGGTCGTTTTGTTCAGGAAATGTTCACCAGCAGCTGGTAGGAATCATCATATGCATTATGATCACTGGCAAGTTTATTTTTAAAAGTAAAACATTTGCTTTGTAGATTAATAATTGTAGAACAAATTTGCCCAGATTATCATAGAAGGCAACGCCAGATTTCAAATTTTAAGACTACACGAAACACCACAGTGGGCCTAATTCGAACGGAATTGTCAACAGAACGGCATTTAAGTCAGTTCTCAAGCATATTCAGTTAGACGCTTTATTAGAAACAGGCTCTTATTTTCCTCGAAGAATCGGGTGGTACATATATAAACTTTTGATATTACTATGAATAAAATGGACCATGTATAGGATTGTGATTTCAACATTCTTTAACTAAAAAACAAATTTTATTAAATGGGCCAACCGAACCAAGTTTTGTAGGCTGAATGCATACTTGTAAACAGCACCAAAACGCGACATAAAAATTTCAGTGTGCATAAACAGTTTACTGTCATTTCATATGCTGACCTACCACAAGCAAGCTTCTCTTAACGTATTTATTTTGGTATTGTAGATTTCCGGGCAGAATTTTTCTCTGACTTTCCTCAGTTTATAGACACTTCAAAATTCAGTCTGTTTCAAAGCATCATATATGTCTAAACCCTGCTCCACGGTAGGACTACAGAACCTGTAGTAATGCTGAACCTTTTCTTCTTAGTCCGCAAAACGGCACGCCTCTCTTCCTCTCTCGGAACTCCACCTGCAGCTTCGTTTGGCTGACGGCAAGTAAGTTGTTGCGGGCCACGAAGTCCGTCCACAATGGTACCAGAACCTTCCAACTGGCGTCGTCAGAAGCTACCCAGAACAGTAGAGAGACAAATGTGCAGTGGTGTGGCCGGCATTAGACAGTGCTTATTATTTTATGCAGTTTAGAAAACCTTCTATAATTAGATCTACACAATTTGCATTTAGGTATGCTTTGTGTATGATGCAGCATAGTACTAAAATGGCAGTCTAGCTAATTAATTTGTACCCCCCCCCCTCTTAGTCACTAAAATGTAAGCTTACAAAATTGCCGAATCTCTAAAATATTTTAAGCAAAAATATAAATACATAATTATGGAGTAATGACTGCACGTACGTAACTTACAACTTGTACTTAAACTTATAAGATTATAACTTGTACTGTACACATTGCTAACCGCAGCAACACATAAAAGAGAGCAATCGACTTCAGACACCGGTAGCTTTAACTCTCGGGAAAGGACCCCCTAGAACCCTATGCATAGAACAGTACGTGGGTCCGAGAGCCAGTCGTGATGCGGTCGTGCAGGCCAAAGTCCCTACTCCGCGCCGGGGTTCCTACTTCAGTCATCTAACCATTAGCAGTTTCTAAAAATCAGAAAAATTCTATGAATTTGAAACAAAGAGTAGTCTATAGGCCGAGAACAGGTAAGTCATTTTGTCATAAGGCCCATTAATATATAGGGCCTACACCATCTGAAACGGGTTGGGTAATTTAGGTTAGGTTAGGTTAGGTTGACCGCCTCTGTGGTCTAGTGGTCAGAGTTTCTGACTACAGATACAGAGGTCCCGGGTTCGATCCCCGGCTCTACCACATTTTCTGAGTAGTAGTGGGTCTGGAACGGGGTCCACTCAGCCTCGTGAGGTCAATTGAGGAGCTACTTGAATGAAAAAGTAGCGGCTCCAGGTATAGAAAACAGAGATTAACGGCTGTGGGGACCCGTTGCGCTGACCACGTAACACCCCTCTATCCGCAAAAGTTTGCACTAACTTCGCCGACCGGCGGCGGCCGCTCTGTTGGTATAGTTCGCGTGCGGACTAAGGCCACGGAGTTTTTAGTTTAGTTTAGGTTAGGTTAAGTAAGGTTATGTGAGGTTAGGTTAGATTAGGTTAGGTTAGGTTAGGTTAGGTAGGCCCGCATTTATTATAAATTTTACCGCTCACATTTTGCTAGAAGTTTTATGAAGAAAATCCACGCAGATTCAAGCTAGCCTGAGGCTGTTATGAATGTTTGTATTACAAGTAGCATTTCTATGCCTCATTAAAATGTCCATTTCAGGGAGCACATGACAGTTGGGAAAACCATGAAAAAGTTATTAATGTATATCGTCATTTGACCTGGAGAGTACATTCTGTCACAAGAGGAAAACTTGATGCCATATAACAAACAGGTAACACACCGGGACAAGCGGACTATTCTGAGCCCTGTGACTTATAGGGGATTTCTAGAAATGTGCAAAATTCATAAAGATTTACGTAAGATTATTAGATAGATTCATTTATTCGTTGGGATTAAGAAAGACCTCTATTATTCTGGTAACATCCCTTAAGCCAATAATGTTCCACTCTTATCTATATGAAATTCTCTTCCAGAATCAAATCAGCTCGTTCCTGAAATTCATCCTGAGCCACTAGAAAGTAGTCCACATAATTACGCGCTGTTTCTTGAAGATTCATTTTAATATTATTCTATTTTCTTGTCCTTGGACAGTTGATTAGAATAGTAGGCCTACCATCTGATATGGAATGATCTTAAAAGCAGTAATGTTTGTTTTGTGTTTTTTCTACATCTTGTAGTCTCTTCCTGTCTCTTAGATCCAAATATTTATCTCAGAACCTTCTCATACTGCCTCATTCTAGGCCAGCTACTTCAAATGAATCAAAACCTAAATAACTGTAGCCTTTATGCTGTATTCGTGTTCCCGTTTGAACATTTAATTTACAAAAGTACTTCGTGCAGATTTATTGCACCAATTCCTCATACGTCATATAAGGGCCGAATGGTAACATGGAGGACAGGAAGCTGGAACCGCTTATTGATGTATTGTGTAATTAGACGAATGACTTCTGTACACAAAGTCACGGCTTTAATAATGAACTTGTTGTCCCGTGAATAATTAGAAGTTTGTTTAACTTAATTCAGACAGACAGACAGACAGACAGACTTCCCAATACTGAACCAACTACGCCATCTCACTAACTCAGTTAGCGCCCCCCCCCCCCAGTCAAACAGCAACCACCGTGTCCTTATATGTCTGTTAGCGTCTCATAATAACAATTTTCGCTGAATATCTTATTTGTCAAATATATGTACTGCGTTTCATTTGTACTGCTAAAAATTACTGCTTACTGGAAAGGTCTGTACATTGTTAGGCTTACTTTCAAAGAGTTATGGAATTGTATTCTACATTGACCTAAGATGACCTATGACATTTTACGTCTAATTACTTTTACAACTCTGTGAATTCGTTCACATATAAAAAGCCTATTAGGCCATAGACCCAAACCTATCATATTAGCAGGCCTGTTAATAAGTCTAAAAATTTCCTAACAACAAATGTAGGCTAGCAATAGCACAGGGCACGCTGCCCACATGAAAAATTAAATGCCTAGATCACTGCTGAATTTGAATAATAAATATTGTTATTTACATCAAGAAGTGGCCGAATTTATCACCCCGATAACTAATTCCGTGAAAATTTAAAGGAAATAAATCCTATTACACCCCCTTTGTATGTGATCGCTCCCTAAGTTACAGCTTTTAGGCTTTTCAGAAAACAGAGAAGGCCATTAATAGAAATGCATTTGAAACAAGAAATTTGAAAATAATAAATTAAAAACTGCAATTCGCTTATTTTATTAATTTAGAATGATTACTGTTTGCACACAGGATATCCTGCATTAGACCCACAGCTCCATTTCGTCAAGCATCCTGAAGCAATTCACGTGGGCTCTAGGCGTGCCCCTAAGGAGACGACACAAAGAAAACACAAGTATGAGGCCAGATGTTGCTTGTGGGAGTAACGAAGCAGAGTTCGCTTGGTTTAAATTTTTTAAGCAAGGAAGTAAGAAACGTGGCTTATGGGAGTATATGAAAACATCAGAGTTTGTGGGCTTTCTAGACTTAAATCACGATAAATCGAAAATCGCATACCCTAAATTTACAAAAACTACTGAAGATGGCAGTGAATGTAACGTGCAGGACTGGCTGTAGACACCTCCCAGAGCACCGTGCATGAGTAACTGCAGCACAGCGTTTGTGCTTGGCGTATGAAGCAGACGATAGGTAGGCCTAACGTAGAACGAACGACATTTAGTTGGTTTCTGCTATTAATAACATAAATAATAATATGTAGCGTAATTCGTTAATGTGAACAAGAGGGTCTTAATATTACCTATTAAAAAATTGTAGTAGTTTTGATAGGCTATCGCATAATGAATTGTTTGTTATGTTCATTATTATTTTTAGAATTATTATTTATCTGAGAGACGTAACTTTGCTCATCTTTGATATGCAGTTAATTTTAAGTTAATATTAGCCTACAGAATTGAAAACTGCCCTACGGATGAATAACTTTGTTATTTCAACAGAATGAGGTTTTCTTTCTTTCCATTATTAGTCACGAAATTTCCATTGAACAGTTCTTGGCGATTCGGTTATATTCTTTGGCGATACGCAGGTGTAATTTGACTGCAGTTGAACCCAGGCCTAATGTTTGTAACACTGAAACTACAGTCTTAGTAATTGACCAACTTAATGCACAAACTCTTCAAATTTTTTTTAATAATAAGTTTATTATATTCCTCTACATGTTTCGAGCACTATTGTGCTCATCATCAGGAGATCAAAATTTTATTATACAGTATCTGGTATCATCACACCGGACGGCCACCTACAGAGTGTGATGATACCAGATGCCGCATAATACAATTTTGACCTCCTGATGATTGGCACAATAGTGCTCGAAACATGTAGAGGAATATAATAAACTTGTTATAAAAAAAATTTGTGCATTAAGTTGGTTAATTACTAGGATTATACTGAGATGCACGGTCAGCAAAACATCAACAAAAATGAAACTACTGTTAGCCCTTTCTCTTTTTTCCAAAAAGGAACATCTAAGCAAAAACTCTTTATTTCTGCATACCGCACGTTAGTGCCCCTTACTGCGGTCCGTTCAGAACGTTGGCCTAATATGCTTATTGTTTCATTCAGTCACATGTTGGGGGATAAATTAAAACAGTTTCGAATTACACACTTGAACCCCCCCACCAAAAAAAAAAGACAATACCAAAAGCGTTTTAAATATAATTCCCGTCAGATGTTTAACTGCGATCGATTACCTCTGCTGTCTGAGAGCCGTACAGCTGTCAATGTACTGGAAAAACCTATTAGCGCAAAGCAGAAAGTTTTTCTAATATATTTTTCACGCGAATAACAAACTGAAGAAAAAAGAAAGATGATTAAGGGGAGGGGGAAGGCGGTATTCTTCTTGAAAAGGGGTGATATTGTGGGTTTGGTTAATATTCTCCCTTCCTCAGGTCACCTCGGACTCCCTTCCTATTTGGTTGAGTGCAGACCCCGCCCCCTGTTGGTCCCTCCCACTTACTAAGACAGTGACATGCAGTGCCCCCTCGTGTCGTGAATAGGGAACCGTGTGTATGTGGTTTGAGAACTTACAGGGACGGAGTACCGAACCGACAGGGGGGAAAACCCTTCGAAACCTCAATCTTGCGTGAAGCAAAACAAAACCTTAGCGGTGTGCGGTTTTGTTTCAAGCGATGTGATTTGTTCTGTTGTTTTTTTTATAATTATACTTGTTGATAATCCAGCACAACAATGTTCGAACGTGTGACTGATGCCACAGCGGCGTTACAACGAGTGACAGGGCTGCAGTGATCTCAAAAACGTCAAAAATCATGTTGTATTTTCTTACAATGTTCGGGGCAGTGAAAACTTAGTCCTACGTACTGTTTATTTCAAAGAACTACATATTAACAGAGTGTTACATTGTGAGTTTGTGTGTGCCAATATTAACCACGAAGTATGAAGCCTGAGAAACGCCGGTTTCCTGCGGAACACGTCATATTTAATAAGGACACTGTGCACGTTTCATGGCGATGTCAGTCGACACAGCCTCAGGTACTCATAAAATTACGTTTTCACGCGTAAAGCAGGTAGGAATTACAATATCAGTACCTAAACACGGAGCTGGAACGTCCATAGAACCTTGTAGTACAGCTGGAAACAATTGTGTCCGGCACTTTGACACAATGTAGGTCTTCAGCAGACATCGGTTTATAAGCACTTTACTCTTTCATGTTGTAATGATTTAGGCCTTTTTTTTTTGCAGCACAATAAATAATGGTAACTTCGCCCCAGACAAGTGCCAATCTGATTCATAAAGTAGAGGTCTAAAGTATCCCTGAACACCTGAAATTGGCCGTATTATTTTACGTACAAAAATATGCCGCCACATATATACGGAATTCAAGTTAGTTTCCCTTACTAAATTCAAACTGAACGTATACTGTACAACACTGCTCGCGCGTTAACCATGGCTACCACTACACTGCTCATGCACAGTTCTCACCACCATCATCACCATGAACCCCATAAAAGACAAGCAGAAGAAGAAACGAGCAGTTGCGATGGAAGTGACGTCAGCAGCCGGCACCCACCTTCACCACCGAGGCCCATCAGCAGTCCGGACAGCTTCAGTCATCAGAACACCAATCACCTATCGGTGACATGTGGTGATAATCTGCGGTCTGCTGCTGCAGCGGTTCCTGCACGTCTATCTCGAACTTCTTGTTCGGATGAAGAGGACTGCTGTTCCAACAATGACGACGAAGACGAACTGTTAAGTGTCGGAAGTGAATCCCCGCCCCCGACAATGCCCATCACGGAACATCTTGTTCCGTTAACACCCTCCAGTGTACCTCTGAATACCGAGCATGAAGATGACGATGAAGATAGTGACGCTAAAACCGAGATGGGCTCTACGTCACAGTCCTCGGACTCATGTAGCAGATCCTCTATATCGCGATGTTCCCTTACGACGGACTGTTACTCGACGTCGTCGTCCATCACGTCACCTCTACCACCTGCCATCAACCCTCCCAAACTCGTCCCTTCGTCTCCCGAAGATTCGTCTCACAGCCATTCGCATCTTCACCATTCGTCCAGTCTTCGAGATAACATATTCAGTAGACAAATTTACCGACCGCAGCAGCCAGTAGCGCAGCATAACCAGTCGCCAGCCGTTGCCACGCGACAGAACAGCAATGTGAGTAACGCTAGTAACAATGTTTCAATGCGCGCGCTCAAATTTAGCATAGACAATATTTTAAAACCCGATTTTGGACGGCAGACGACACCAATTTACAACATTTCCAACCTCAAAAAGGCTTCTAGTGGTGGAGCGTTGTTATCAGTAAGAAGTTCGAATGGTTTAGGTTTGCAAGACGTAGGCAGGACTTCATCTTCAAAAAGGAACAGTGTTGGTAGCAGCGGTAACGGAAAACACGGTGCAAGTGCAGAGAAATTGGGATTAAAGAATAGAAACAATGGGGGTGCTTTACCGATGGATTTATCTAAAGTTGTTTCGCCGGTCAGTTCTTCGGCCGATGGACGCGAAACTTCATCGGCAAGCGAGGGACCAACCGCGGCGGCGACTTCGCCAGCAACCGCGGCGACTGGGACGTCAAGCAGTGGAAATCTGCCCGGATCGCCTCAGCTGCTGTGGCCTGCCTGGGTCTACTGCACGCGCTATTCGGACAGGCCATCCTCCGGTAAGTCGGACCTGCATTAACCGCAATTAGAAACTCCGCAATTTGCATGTGAGAGGAAATATCGTAATGCTGACCACCACAGCGGTCTTAAAAGCTAATGTGTTAGTTGGAATTAGTTGACATGTCTTGAATGCAAATTCTAAGTTGCTACTAAACGTATAATGACAGAAGTTAGGCCTATACGAAGTTTTCGACAGTAAACATCGATAAGTTTTTCACACCAGTTTTATGTGAAATAAAACGGGTCTCGACTCGTGTTAGTAGACTACACCCACGTTCTTACCAAAACACAGTTTGGTTCTTCTAATTCTGCCATCGACTGGCCTGCCTGTTGTTTATGTATTTGTATTTAGACACGATAAAATGGGTAAGAATGGAGATACTGTATAGGGTTCGAGTGTTGTTTAGCTTGTATAATGATCACGGCGTTACGTTGTACCAGAGACAGTGTTTTGTTTCTTAGTTGTGAAGTCCTCTACAAAGTCCCCTCAAAAATCGAAAAAGATATTTGCCTTTTAAAAAGTCTACAAATTGTGAGAAGAAATTGATTTACAAATTAAGCAGCCTAGTGTTTAAGGCAGTGATGTCGAGACGTGAAACACTGCTGCAGTTTGTAGCTAATAGCGAATTTTTCAGTTTTTGTTTCTGTATTTTTATGTGTTACAGTATCCGCAAGTTTCGGGTACAGCGACTTGGGGTCGAGTGGCGCACATGTGACGGTGTTCAAACTCAAGACTATTGTTAACTGCAGCATAGTAGGCTCATAGGCTCATGGATTTTAAGTTATTCTATGTACAAGTAAATTTCATCAACGACAGAATTTGAAGTGTCCTTTTCTGACATCAGATAAACCGAATAATTTATGTCAGGAAACAAAACGTTGCCTAGTTAAAAGTCTATGGAGCTACACTGTGTTCAGAACAGTTCTGTAGACACTGTGATAGTCTACATGCCTAGAGTTCTGTAGACACTGTGACAGTCAACGTGCCTAATTGTCGTGCTGCCGTGGCAATGTCAAATTCGCACAGTTGGCACGAAGCGTGTTCATATTACTGTTCTTTATGTACCGCTGCTGGGCTTCGTTAAGCACAAGAGCAGGCACACAGCAGACGGCGTTACAATACGAACTGGACTGAGACAGCTCTCCTATTGGTCATAATCTGCCAAGGTCTAAAGGCTCAAAGTGAAAAATTACTGACGTAAAGTTTGTCTGGCGAGATCTACAATCTGATTCATTTAGTGCTTTATCTGAAGCTGGCGGGCCGTTCAAAATTTGGTGGTTGGGTGCTGAAAAGAATTTAAAAGTCTTCGAGAGCGTTAATTTCAATTCTAATTAATCATATCTTATTTGGAACATATTTTAAGTTTTACAAAAGAGGATATATATACATAACAAATTTTTATAAACATGAGATTCACGCGTCACTTTTTCATAATTTAAGCTATTCTTGTGTTCAAGCTGACCAGAAATGTGAAGCACACTGAGACGAAACCCAAGATCTTAACATTTTATGTTTTTATGAGTCTAATCATAGATTTTTTTTATGGTCATGCACATGTCATAAAGTAATATTTAATAATAGTTGCACCAATTACACGTAGGCTAGAATGCATGTAGGCAATTTAACAGCCGGAATTTTAGAAAGGAATGATGAACTCGTTGTCAACGTTGACAATATAGCTTTGAGAAGAAGACACGCCTACTGCACGGAGCCCATGAACAATAACACGTTTGGGATTATAGACATCGGCTATAGGATTGTAGACATCGCCTATAGGATTGTAGACATCGCCTGTAGATTTGTAGACATCGGCTATAGGATTGTAGGTTTCGCCTATAGGATTGTAGACATCGGCTATAGGATTGTAGACATCGTCTATAAGACTGTAGACAACGCCTGTAGATTTGTAGACATCGGCTATAGGATTGTAGACATCGGCTATATGATTTAGACATCTGTTATAGGATTGTAGACATCGGCTATAAGACTGTGGACATCGCCTGTGGATTTGTAGACATCGGCTATATGATTGTAGACATCGCCTATACGATTGTAGGCATCGGCTATATGATTGTAGACATCGCCTATAGGATTGTAGACATCGCCTATAGATTTGTAGACATTGGCTATAGGATTGTAGACATCGCCTATACGATTGTAGGCATCGGCTATATGATTGTAGACATCGCCTATAGGATTGTAGACATCGCCTATAGATTTGTAGACATTGACTATAGGATTGTAGACATCGCCTTTAGGATTGTAGACATAAGCTGTAGAATTGTAGACATCGGCTATAGGATTGTAGACATCCGCTATAGGATCCACGCAAATGTAAGTCTGAGTCGAAGGTCACTGGATTCGATCTTCTGAGTTTTCTGCCTGTCAGGTTACTGACAAAGAATTTCTAGCATATTTATGCTCCCTTTGCTGTCCTTAGGTAGACACAGCAGGGTACCATTAAGTACTAATTGTGACTGGACTGCCTGTTCAGAATGAACTAAGATAGAGAGGGGTCAGTGTTGGATTCCAAGTACTTCATCTGAGAAGAATGGTGTGGAGTTGGTGTGAGAAAATCACATGCATGCTGGAAGGATAATTTACTAATTCATTGCCGATAGTTTCTGAAGACCACCCGGTAACTTGGAACTAAACTGACCAGATTTGTACTGGACACTAGGCCTTATCTGTTCTTATGAAACTCCAGCATGTAGGTTACTCAGTGGTGTCATTTTATCAAATTATCCTCGACTCTAAATTTCCATGTGGTTAAGGAAGTGGCTGCAGGACTTCCTTCCACACTCCAGAATAATTTCTAGTGGTCAATACAGAGGCTACAACTTTCCGCTGTCAAGTTTGGCTTTTGACTAAAAACATTTTTCGACGGTAAAAACAAAGAAAAACAGAAACGATCGCAACATAGGCGTATGTGTCTTTAAATCATTTTATTTTCGGCAGGCTCCAGTAATAATTCGCGTCTTTTTCCGGAAGATAAAGCGGCCGGTGCGTGGCGTTTACCACCCCCCCCCCCCCCCCCCCTAGCCCCGGGGTTAAAAAAACACAAACCACAACCTTTCCCCCCCCCCCGGACTACATCGTTCTTTTCTTGGGT
>Ga0131853_10011652_pt1 | contig 16106 bp, 15 predicted proteins | sample TergutLab28metaG_FD_92764 | JGI IMG/M metagenome (GOLD analysis project Ga0131853, IMG submission 92764) | Labiotermes labralis P1 segment gut microbial communities from Petit-Saut dam, French Guiana - Lab288 P1 (version 2) (version 2) | ecosystem: Host-associated > Arthropoda: Insects >...
CCTTCTAGTCTAGTCTATTTTATAGCAACTATTAAAACTTCTGCATTTTCCTTTAGAGTATGTATGCTTCCTTCCCGTATATTAACATCTTCAGCATAAACCAAAAGCTGATGTGTACCATTTAATTTCAAGCCATCCTGGTTTACCTGAACCATCATAATAGCACACTCTAAAACAAAGTTGAAAAGCAACTGTGATAAAGCATCTCCTTTTTTCAAACCATTCTTAATAGGAAACATGTAAGGTAAGTGTTTGCCTACCCAATCTCTGCTAAAGGTTTCATCCAGATACATTTTTATTAGCCTTACCAGTTTCATGGCAATACCAAACTCAATAAGAATATTAGACAAGACCTCCATCCTACCTGAAACATAAGTTTTGTTGAAATCCATAAAAAGCAGATGCACTGCCTCATTGTAGCCCCTAAAACTGTGCCATATCTCAAGTGGTTAGTTACAAGTTTCTCACTATACATGCCTGTGTTCAATCCCACCGCACTCCAAAGCGGCAATGACAAGGAACTCGGATGCTAGCAAGAATAATTTGATTTAAATAAAGTATTTTTCCAGTTGGCACCATATGATTGCACATAACACATAAAAACAAAATCTGTGGGACAGGAAGGAAAGTAAAAGTAGTTTAAAGTTGTTAAATCATATTTATTTCTCTGCTCCATGCCTAAAAAGAAAGAGACAAGACAATTAACAGAATAGAACTCTGATTTTTTATTGGGGTTTTCTCCCCAGTGGCCAATTATCCCCACTGTAACCAGTCTCTGGTCCATGATTTTGATATGTTAATAGGTTCAAAACAAGTAACAAACTGAAGTCAAATATGGCATGAGAGACTGAGTGGGTGGATGGGATGCCAACCCCTACCACAGATGTTGAATGCTAAGATCTGGAAACTTAGTCATTTTAAAAACTCCTCCCATGTAAACTTTTAGCTTAGTTTGAAGCTGCAGAATATACTCCAGAAATAATTTAACTTTCAGCATAGGGCCTTCCAAATGCCAGGTCTCTGCTGTGGCTTAAGTACTATTCCCATACCAACAAAAAGGCTGTACACTTACTGGTACACTGTCCCAGTTGTCAGTCAAAGGTTAAATGGGAATAAAGATTATGGTCTTCTTGGATGCAATGCCGTATGCTTTGGCAGTCGGGTACCAAACCACAACATCCCTGAAGATACCTTCATTTTCAGTATTGTTAGTACCCCAAATCCCCATTTAAGTGGGAAGTTAATACAAAACATATCACAGAATAGTCTGTATCTAAAACTATCTGAAGTAGTTCCTGAATAAAAACAAGATTTAATATATATCCAAGCTTATGTTACTATGCTCTATTAGCATACATGGTCACTGAGGGTGGTGATATATTCACAATTACTTTTATGAAAATCCATCAATACTTCTTTAAGCCACATACATGCATCTGCGGGATGGGCCAGCAAATTGCAGGGATATGTTAATCAGTTTTCAGTACAATTAATATTGGTGAAATATAAAAAGTCAATGAGTCATGGCAGATTGAAAGTATAAGGGCACACCAAAAATGATACATTGACCCCAATATCCAATGACCCTCCTTTACACTTTTTAATTTACATTAAAACACACACACAGAACATGCTTAGCTTTCTGCACAAAAGGCAACCCCAAACTTTAAAGCTGAATTGGTAAAATATTCCTGGCCCATATTCCAATGAATTTAGCACACATTACTGAAAACTTTTACAGTAACTTCAATATAAAGCAAATGAGACACGTTACAAAAACAGTTTTAGTGCTCACCTACAACTTGAATGAACAGTGGAACAAGGAATATCATTTTAATTCCAAAAACTGCCATGACTTGACATCCCAACTTTACTGACCCACAAAGTTTGGCAGACTCCACCTAAATCATCCTCTAGATGGACATGCCTGTTGTTCCATTGGAAATGAGGGCAGTAAGCTAAAATGTAGCATGTGGTACTTGTGAGATCTGAGGTTCTCAGAGCAATGTTGCTGAAGATACAAGTCTCCTGGAATGTGTCATGGTCATTGAGCAAAATGTTCCTAACATTCTGAAGGGTCATAGTGCCTTCAACTTCAGCGTCACGGTCAAGAAGAATTGCCATGTGGGACAAACATTATGTGTTAATGGCCTGGGCCACTCCATTCTTGTCACCTCCTCTCATTACCAGTATCAACTCTTTTCAGAGCCACAGACCTTTTTTCAATCATTTATTTCTTACTGTCACTCACTCAGTTTCATTACTAATGCATTATATTCCTGATGCCCTAGTGAACACACCATGGTGTTACAAATGCCAGGGTAAACACTCCCTTACCTCAGATCTCAGCTGTGCCAGTGTCCAATGCCCTTCTAACAGTCCACACATCATAGCATCCTTTGTTACTTTACCAATGCCCCTGCCAGTAATTACAACCTGCACAGTCATCACTCTGTGGTCAACTATTACCCACATCACATACGTATATACACACACTATTTGTCCCGTGTGGCTCCTCATTTTGAAATGTGTCCCCCTAACAATGAAGGATCACAGATACTTCAAAATGTTGGGAACTGCTGAGTGACAAGCCACCTTGCTCCCAAAGACCTATATTTGTCTACAGTATGGTAGTCACACTCATAACCATTTAACAAATTTAATTGTAAATTAAATGTAAGAAACATGACTGGCAGAAAATTATGTAATGCTAGCAAGACAACCAGCAATGAACAAAATACAGTTTCACAGCATGAGCACAAAACAATGTCCTCAAACAGCCTGCAGTGCATAACCAGCACCTGTCCACTAGGTCACCCTGTCAGATAACATACTGACATCCTATCCACAACATATGAGAGAAGGTACTACTGATATGTGGGTCTGGCTAATGTGTCACACCGGGGGGAGGGGGGGGAGATCTTCACACAAACGTTGCATTGAAAATGACAAAAAAAAAATGACAGCAGCAGCAGCATGAAAACATCTACTGTGATGAGGCTGACCTAAATAAATTCTGTGCACTTATATGATAAACCAACAAATGCACATTTTTAAATACATTCAATCACATATCGCTCATTTGCGAGAAGTGTCACAACTCAGAATGTGTGTTTTTCAAGAGAGAATTTTAAAGGTTTTGAAATGCTATAATTCTCTGAGTGCAATGACGACACAACTGCTCACCAGCGGCGAGTTTTGCCAACCTCATTATGACACTATACCCGTTAAAGGTGCATCTGCAAACGATTCTTTCTAACCCAATAACTAAAAATTCCAAATTAAGAGTTGTGACACTCGTCGCAAATGAGCAATATTATTCACCAACATGTTTCGGTCATGTCTGTGACCATCATCAGGCTCTGTTAAACCAAGAATACAATTAGTATACAATAATATTTTTAAAAAATGCATGATAAAGCCACTTACACTTTATTTTCTACAGTGAATCTCACGGTCATAAACTTCAATATTATATTATAAGTCTGATGTTTTATGACCATGAGATTCAGCAGAGAAAATTAAATGTAACACTAAGTGGTTTTATCACACATTTTTGTAATAATATTGTATACCAAATGCATTCTTGTTATAAGACACCCTGATGATGGTCACAAATGTGACTGAAACACAATGGTGAATAATATATGATTGAGTGTATCTACCAGGGTGCTGTTAAGTCTTTAGCCCGACCATGAAGGAAACAAGCTCACTAAGCATGTCAGGGACATGCGCGATTTGAACAAAATCGAGACACGAGCTGTCATTAAGTTTCTTTTCCTGCAAGGCAAGGCACCGAAGGAAATTCACGCCATTCTGACAGAAACATTAGCTCGTTTCCTTCCTGATCGGGCTAAGGACTTATCAGCACCCCTGTATGCATTTGTTGGTTTATCACATAAGTAAATGAAATTCCTTATTGCACAGACACAGTACATACAGAATTACATAAACTTTATTTCCAGAAACTTAGCAATTCAACACCCTACTTACATTAGTCTTCTGGTACTTCCAATTCGCCACTGTTTATCTGGTCAATTACATCATGTGGAGGCTTTCCTTCCACTGTGCAGCCAACACTCTAAACACAAAAAAAGTTGTTTCAACATCAAAATACTTTCTTGTTCCAGTAAAAAGAAACTGCATACAAAATATGCATAACTGCAGTACCTGGCATGTTCCTAAGATCTCCTTCACAGTGCCTTCCATTTTTCTAGACATGGACCTCTCCCTCATTGTTTTGGCAATGCTCAGGATATCATCAAAGGAAAGATTGCCATTGTGTTTAACTGAAAGCAATTACGTTACATCAACATCACAAGGAAGAGAAATATGGAAGTGCATAAACCTACAATAAAAAAACTGCCTACAAAAATCAATCTTGTGGATAAAAGGAAACTAATAAACTGATGTTTTATTCCTACTACTATTAATACCACTACTACTGCTGCTGCTAATAATAATAATAGAAACTGTTATATTGTAAAACAGATCAAGAAAACTTGTTAGACCTGAACTAACTGCAAGTTCTGTTAACCTGAATTTCATGAGATCATATTTATCACCACCACCAATATTGTACATACTGAAAAACAAGAAACAGTGAGAGTGATTGCATTTCATAAAAAAGGAGTTTTATATTAATTCCTTAGCTCAGTACATGTATGCACACTGTTTTCAGAATAAACATGGACACTTGTCTCCTGCACACCAGCACCTCAAAGCAGTTACACACCCATCTATGGTTCAGTTAACATTTGTTCATTGCAAGGTCTCTGGGTCTCATAGCACAATTATAAGGGGTTTCAATCAATCAATGGGTGTTCTATCAGCACAAAATATGTGATCTACATAAGATGCTGGAACGATCGGGAGCTATCACAGCTATCATGCAGTCCACATGCGTTCATACCTTTGTTCACTGAGCTGCCACCCCCCCACCTCTTGAATTCTGAGTGAAAGTAATGACACTCTCAGTGATAGGAAATGTATTGGCAATATAGCTCACACATAGTGAACCCAATAGCAACAATGGCAATAATGATGAAAGGTAAGTCAGGTTACACCAATTTTCAAAACATCCATGAGCCACCTCCAAATTCTAGGTGCCAGAAGGGTGACACACTCAGGGTTCACAAAACATTAGATGCCACGGTATAAAACTTTAACCTGGCACTTGGGATTTGTGCACCTCTGGTGTACAGGATATGCCTATCCAGGTAATGTTGCCATGAGAACTCGTACATTTATTCAAGCCACATGCCCACAATAGATCCTTCCACGGATATTCATGAGTCTACCTGTGTTACAAGCAGTGTTTTAGGTAATTATTTGATGAACAGATATTAATGAGACAGAAAATTACACAATATTCAGAAATGCATGATGATCGAGGCACTGTCATTACCCCTTTTTTGTCCCATGGTACTGGCAGATGCTACAATGTTCCCTAACATCACCAATATTCAGGCCCAGTTCCAGAATTTCATGTTACTGTTTCTGACTTTCCCATGTTCTACACTAAACCATTCTAACTGCCAATTTTTGTGATGCAAAGGTAAAGTTTTCCCTATCCATGCCATTAAGTCATGTATGGGAAGGTACAGTTATATCTCCACTCATTATTAACTTTGGCACTAGATGCAGGTAAGTGGGCAACATCACACTCCAGGGAGAGAACCAGTATACCCATTTCAGAGCGGGCTAGATGGGCCCCAGAGCCAGTCTGGACCTTTAAGAAAAAAATCTCTATACTGATTTGAACCCCAGACCATCCAGCCCATAGACTAGTCACTATGTCCACTATGCTACTCCAGCTTATGTCAATTAATGCAAGTACACATAAAATTCTGATATTCTCTACCATGCAATTCCTATCATAGTGTAAGGTTCCAGCTACATACATTATCAGTATGATGGGTCACAAATGCATGAAGCTCATACAACTAGGCCAAGAAATTTGACTGCACCACCCAAATTTTGTTTAAAAGAACATGCATTACAAGTTTATCAGCATGCAACATGTGGACAAAATTCAGGAACATTCTAAAAACAAAGGTACCATAAAGATTTTTAAAAGCAATGCTGCAATCATCCGGTAATGTGAAATAATAAATTTAACCAACTCTTCTCACAACTGACAACTATATTCTAATACACCACTCAACTGTTCTTTTGTTTCTTCCTGTCACGTGGTGGCTCTTTCAGTGCTTTAATAATAAGAGATGCTGCTGATGGACAAACTGATATTGCTGCCTGCCTATTCTGGATTGTTAGCTTCACAGTGATTTTCAGACCTTTCCAATCTGAAGTTGCCTTTGCAATATCATCACCAACTTTCTTGGGAGACTGAAAAAAAGATATTAGATGGTTCATTAGTGTAGTGCCATTTCGGAGGTTGTTCGTCCTATCGAAATTGGTACTCCGATATAGTGATTAGAACTGCTAGATTTTACTAACGTTTTCCTCTCAGTGTCACTGGATGTGGGTAGCGAACTGATTAGCACTGATTTATATTAAACACATCGGTAGTAACTGCCACCAGGCAGAAAATTTCAGACATAAGCAAAGGTTTAGCTAACTGAACTCTGGGTTGAATAAAACACTCACTTAATTCCACAAATAAACCAACCACGATTACAAAAATAAATCTGTATTCTACTCTATCTAATAATTCACTACACACAATTAATATCCTAACAATTTCAAAGTGTAAAACAAGTATCTTGCCCGTTTTATAATTTTGCCAATTGTATAAATTTAGAATTTGTAGTTAAGTTGCCAAATTAGTTTCAAAGTCTTCACTCTACTCGAACAATGTAAATTTTAAAGTTTCTGATTTATTAATTTCAGTCAGCACAACTTACCTTTTAGTAACAGGAAACAGTGCAGCATGGCCAACACAATAAAATCACTTTAACAATGTACTGCTTTCAATATGTAACGTCGGAGATATGTACCGACCGGTAAATGTTCAAGCCTCGAGTGAGAGCTGAATCATCGTTAATTTCTAAGTTATATAGGGGTAAGATGCTAAATAAACATTCTTTCTAGTACATATTGAACGAAGTGGTATTTGCTGACCCGGTAACGGCGAGTGACTATTCGCTTCTGTTACATAGAAGACAATAAAATTTGAACATTATCTAGCTTTACAAAAAAAAACCCCAAATTTGTAACATACATTAGTATCCTTTTCTGTAGCCTAAATTTGAAATTACACCCGAGTTTGATACCCATCTGATTAACTGCACGGTGTCACACCTCAGAACACTGTAATATGTGACCGAATTTTTTTACGTTTCATGTATTCTTCATGGGTTTAAAGCAAACATGTGGACCAACGCGTAAACGGCAGAACAAATAAATTTCATTACTTACAAGACCAAGGGGGCCAATTTTGGGGGCCAAGGAGGATGTTGCACCTACTTCACCGCCAACACATCTCAGAAACACTGAAAACGAAAACGAGTTCTTTTAGATTCTTGTACAACTCAAACCGCAACATGCGACAAACATAAATACATACACAAATTCCAACTCACCAATTTTCACCTCACTTGGATCGAACTTGGGAGGCATAATGGAATATTATTACACAACCTCCTTAGTTTTCTAATTTCCACTAAGCCGCGATTACTATGAATTACAATCACCCACACACTCAGAGCCGCTAACAAACCATTCTTTGGTGAAGGAAACGGAAGTAGAATGAAACACTGAGAACGGATAACCAGGGAACGAGAGTTTCTGCGGTACGGATAACCAACTTGGTGAAAATTACAGCATGTGGTTCAAAGAGAAGCGAAATTTGTGTTGGCTGGATACCCTGAGGTTGTCAATACGTGCGGAGACAAAGAACTTTAATAATAATCTGTGATTTAAAACGGTGAGGCGCCAACGCTTCGAGCTTATACAAAACGGTGTTGTAAGGGTAACATTAGTTACAAATCACATTGTTGACCCTGTAAGTGAGTGCATGCAGGTTACTTATATTTAACGATAATTGTAATTGATAACAGCAGTGCACGATCGAGTTCTTAGCAAGTGTTTCGTAACTTTGAGAGGTTAAACTGCCATAAGGCAAAATGACCAAACATACTCCCCCACATTCAAAAATCGACATTGAAATCTTGTAGCCACCGCGTAGCGACTGATACATGACACGATTTTAAACATCACTGGTTTAAAGATTAAGGGTGCGAGCCTCGTCGGTTTTTTTTCCCCCCACCTTTAATTTCTAGCTTTCATAACTATTTCGTTTATTTGTATTTACATTATTTCAATTGTAATTTGTTGTACAAATATATTTTTACAAGTATCTTGAGAATAGTGCACTAATTTATTTGGTACTGACTATAAAATACGTATTTACATAAACGTAATTTCACAGGTTCTTTGCTGACTGCGTACATAATAGGATGGTGGTTACAGTGGGATGTGTTTATTACTGCTTGCAGACTTCTTTTATTCCGTTTTATTCCATTGTTTCATCAGTTGTTTTTGAGGGTGTACAATAATGAGGATGGTGCTCTTCTCAAAAATATGTGGAACATAAGGTCAGTCACCACCATGCCCATTATTTCAAGTGACACTACAACACTTATAGACAGCATAGATAACAGATGGAACATGTATACATCATTGACTTGCAGGAAGACTAATCTATCATTTGCCAGTTTTGAAGTGCACCATTCATAACATAACTTCACCAAATAGAGATGTACTTAATTAATGTGCAGCAAGAAGTGCAGTTTTGTAGCATTTTCTCCAATGAAAACTACATTTACAAAAGGCATATTTTTGGAAATATGTATTTTAGTCAGTGAAATAAATTTGCCTACAGTTATCACATTATTTGTAAAAATGCATTTGTACAGCAAATTAAAATTGAAATAACATAAAGGAAAACATGAAATATTAATGAATACTAAAAAATACAAATGTACAAGTTAAAAAGAGAAAAGAAGAAAGTAACAAAAAGAGAAAAGAAGAAAGTAACAGACTAGGCTTAAACCCATAAACGTGACAGTAGACGTCACACACATTAAAACCTAAAAAACCACACACTGCAGCAGTGAGTGACAAATTAGCAGTGACATTTTAGATACAAAATTTCACTGTCGACTTTCCTGCAGTATCTAAATATGGAGTTGAATTGCTTGGTCATTTTGCTCTATGGTAGGAGTTCTTTAAACAGTTTAAAAAGAATCAGTAAAGACCTGATCATGCAGTCTTGTTGTGAAACAAATTAATAATTATTTTCAGTTGAATGTTAATAGTTGTACTGTAATTTATGGAAGTTTAGATACAAGCCTCACTAAACTGCCATTGAGGATGCACGGTACATTCAGAACCCCAGGCTGGATTTAAAAATGGGGGGGAAAATTACTTTTGTGATGTGCCATTCAGAATCCACCTAGTGTAACCCAGTATTGTTAAAATCCAGTCTGTTCTGTATTTTGATAAAAAGACAATGTCCTCTACCCATAACTTGCACTTCTTATGAATTACAAGAAATGAATATGCCTGCTTTAAAGTAATATTTTGCTGCCTGTAAAAAGATTTAAAATGTTGCCCAAAACCGTTCTCTGAATGCGACAGTTCATTTTCTGCTTCAGAGTTTTGTGCATGTACAGTGTAGATTTTGACAAAACCAGTATTAAATGTTTCCACAGACTTAGTGTGGGATGATGCTACTGCTGTTTGAAATGAAATTGCTGCCGATTACAGCATTTTTCAGTCTACATAAAATCCAAGATGAGCTGACATTCTTTTTTGGAAGTTTTCTCTTCAGTACCACATCAAATAGAGCTCTGAATCTTCACATAAAACATGTAACTTTCTAAGTTAAATATATAATTCATTTTGTACTGTGGTCAACCTTTTGGACGAAATTATTTACAGTATTTTCCAGGCAGAATGAAGAGGTGTACAATTTACTATGAATTTAATATTTCTGAACCTTAGCACAAGACACTATCATGAACCATTTATCACCATCTTCCATGCTTCTGTTTGATAAGACAGAGTAGAATGTAATCCATTAAGAGTTTTTATCAAACAAAACATTTAGATGAAGTTTGGGCCTTCATACTTTCATCTGACTCCGAGGTTCAGATGTTAAAATTTAGTGAAAGTTCAGAAGGACTAGTTCAGTGGTATCACGAAGCATTCAAGGGTGTAGACATTGTTAAACACAAAGTTTTTGACATATGTATAGTACTGTACAGTGCAGAGCTGATCTTGGTGTGTTATAATTTCAGATAAGCGTGATTTCCACAAATGAGGCAAGATGGAAACAGTTAGAACAGAGTCATCTACCAACCAGTAAGTTCAAATTTCTTCACTTGTTATTTGTTCCTTAGTTGAAGATCTATATTCTCTGTGGGAACATCTACTGCATTTGGCTGTGCATTAACTGACAACTTTCAGGTATTAAAATCTAAAATCTGTGCCAGGTTAATCGCCTGCACATGGGCATTACTTGTAATATTATTTTGAACATTCCTTCAAACATAAATACCAGAAACTGGATACGTCTGTGTTGCCAGGTGTGCAGGGTCAGGTGTGCGGGTGGCGAGTCTACTGACCTGGGCAAAGTAGAAATAGTCAGTCTTGTTGTTCACTGAATCACCTGGTGATGGAAACACATACAGTTTCCAGATCATTATGTTTGAGAAAACCTAAGATATTGTCCAAAATAATAGTCACATTTATTCTGACACATCATTATCATCATCATCAGAAAAATATTAGACGTAGTTTAACTCACTGTACATTACCGAAACTTACATTCATCAGATAATTTCTAACGTTATCTGCCCATCATTGTTTTATTTAAGTGACTTGCTCACGAAAAAAATGTGTATGTATGCATTGCTGTATGTCACTGATCTTAATTACTGTGCTGTTACTTAGAGAAAAGTGTGGTTCACAGTTGGATAGTGTTGGGCACTTGGTAATGGGGGTTTGGAAGAGAGTATAGCTCTTCAGAGACCATCTCTGTCATATCAGAGAGCGGTCATTTATTGATAACGGACAGACAGATAGTCTCCAATATGGTAATCATTTTCCAGTGATGGATACAGAGATGGTCTCCGAAATGATGGTAACCTCTGATGATGGGAACAGAGATTGTCTCAACAACAATAATCTTTCAGGGGTGATGGATACAGACATTCTTCAAACCAGATTATTCTCTGCTGATGGACACTTTGGTGTTCTTCAAAACAATGAGGGACACAGATGATAGCTAGATTGCAGGAAATGTGAAATGGGAATGTCACATTCATACAAAACAATTGGTACAAGATTATTATTGCACATTAGTGTCAAACAGTCATACAGAATGTTATAGTTGAATTGGCCAGTGATCAATCTCTGTTCCAAGTGCAGCGAATTTCAATAGAGTGTGCTGAATTTTATATACATGGGTCCGTGCATCGTGAATCGAATTTAATAACTGTCCAACAAGATGCGACTTATACAGTTTATTACTTTTCTGTAGGCACCTCTACAATCTGGAATTTAAATTATGTATTAGTATTAATGCCAGTCCCAGTGGCCGCGTGGTCTAAGGCGTAGGTCTGCGGCCGCTCGTATGCTGAGACTGTGGGTTCAAATCCCACTGAGGGCATGTATGTTTGTTGTGAGTGCTGTGTGTTTTCAGGTAGAGTTCTCTGCGACGAGCTGATCACTCGTCCAGAGGAGTCCTACCGACTGTGATGTGTCGTTGTGTGTGATCTATAAACCTCGTAAATGAGGCCATAGCCCACTGAGGGCTGTCGCACCAAAAACAAACGATTAGTATTAATAGGAGCGTATTTTACTCATTGCAGTTAATCAATACCAGAAGCTGTAATTACAGCTGTACGAGCTCCTGATGATGGGTGTCAACACCCGAAACATGTAGAGTTGCTTACAGAAATGTAATAAACTGAATAAGTCGCATCTTGTAGGACAGTTATTAAATTGTGTGCTGAGTTCTTCTGATTTTGCTGTTGAATTTTCTGTTGGGCTAACAAACTGACATAATGTTAGTCATTCATACAGGAAGTTCCAGCATGATCACCCTGACTTCAAGAACATTTTGAGGATGATGAATGAGTGCAACATCATTAAATATGCTGCCTACCGGACGGCTGCCAAGTTAGGAGTATTGCGGAGAGCCCTTCATAGTGAGTTTCTGAAAACCTTAAGTCATTCTGGAGGACAGACAAAGAGGAGACTAATAATTCTCGAAACTGCAAACCAACAACTGTACGCTTTTCTTTCCTCAGTGGATACCTTACGACTCGGGCTGATTGCAGGAGTGTTTGACAGGCATCACTTGCGAAACACAGAGAATGGAGTTGTCCTGAAGTACACTGAACTGGAAGCTGTAATTTTTGACATCTTCTTTGCTACTCAGAAAGAAAATATGTCTGACATAGATGTGGATCTGACTACAGAACTCACATTGAACTTGCTGCTTAACATCTATGATGGGTAAGAATAGTAGTGTCCGTCTGCAGGCAGGAAGAGAAGCTCTTAAGATACTCGTCGCACACGAGCATTCAGATTTCCGTGTAATGTAGACTGGGATACAATCAAGGCATTTGTTATTGCTCAGATATAGTTAAATTTCCTAATCACACTACCATAAAGCCCCTTGAATTCAATGACAAATGGTTCTGATTTTTAGTAGTATTGGATTTGGAGCATAGAATTTATTCAGAAAATTGTCTATGTGCATATGTAACATTTTGGCTTAAACAACAGGGGTCCACAAATTTTAGAAGAATTTAGTAGCTACCTCCAAATTCTAGACATTCTAGACATGAAGCAAGTTGCATACTAAGGACCCTCAGTTCTTTAGTAACCTGTGAATTTTACTGTTATTTTGCACTTTTGCTAGGTATGTGTGAAGTGATGTGCATCCTTCCATGGAAGGGAAAACCCTTCAATAATTATGCTAAGAAAATTGTCACCTGGGTGACCAGGTGCATGGGATTTGTGCAGCCGTGACCTACAGAAACAAACTCTGTTGAAAATACCTAACCTCAGTAGCTTAAAGATTGTGTGAAGACCTTTTTATATTAAGGTACTGAATGTGACAGAATAACAGTGCACATTAAGTGGTGCTGCTGTCCATAGACATGCTGTGAACATTTTTCTGCACATGTAGGTATTACAGTACAGACTGAGGCACACTTTCCACCTCCTCAAATCTCACATTTTCAAACATGAACTTACAGGAAGCAGAGTGGTTCACTACAGGTGCTTCCGGTGAAGGTGGCGCTGACTGTTTTGAGCTCTGCCAATCTGCAAAAGAAGTACCAGTACCTGTTCAGTCAGCTGACAGACCACAACAACTGTATTTCCAGCAACAAGTTTGAGATCCTGCTCAAGAACCTGATATGTATCGCTGAGTATCTGAATGAGTCTGCTGCATTTGGCCACAAATTTATCACTTCTGCAGTGGAGGGCTGTTTCCTTCAGGTACATCATTGGCATCTCTGTTTAGTGAAATTCCAACTAATTGGAACATTACACATTTATCATGCAGGTGCCAGGTTACAACTACTATATCAGTGTCATATGAGCTGTGTTAGTCTTATGTGACTGTTTCGTTAGTTGCTGTCTGTCTAGGACATGGCTATGCATCCTACATGTGGGGGTGGCAAACCATTTTCACCAGTACTGAGTTTGGCACTGATAACATTGACAGACACCAGTGATTACAGTTTTTGTCTGTGGTAACTCCTAGTGTGGGCTTTTAAAATACCTGCAGCTGTGTGTGGAATGACCATTTCAACTAGCACTGTGGTCACTTAGAACTCACAACATTGTTGTAAATCAAAGAATAGGAACATTAAGTTACAGTGTATTCATAGTAAACAGCTGTCTGAAGCTAGTTAAATGGTAAGTGATAATGTCATCTGTGAATTACAAGCAACAGTAAAATCAGAGATCATCTGAAACTTGTGGCCAAGATATGTCACTGCCAAGCATGGACTGCATTAGCTGTTGCAGAACATCACCCAACATTCCCACACCAGGTTAATGTCTGTGATCACTCAATAACCTGGTGGTGCACAAAGCCATAATTCTTCTCATAACATACATTTTTGCTCTTACTTTATGTATGTACCCTGAATACCCAGAAGTATGCCTGTTCACAGGAAGACATCCACAAGAAACCATAACGTTATATCATCATGTCTAGTATTTGTAAATGTGAATGTTTAATAAGCTGTCTCACAAAAAACAAAATGTTTGTGTGGTTCTCAAAACCGCATAAAAACCAGGAAGTGAGGAGTCATTGCAACATTAGGTATTTCTTTAAACTCGCCAAGCAGGAACAGACCAAAGAGAATGGCTGGCACAACTGCGTATTGGTAAATAACTTGATGTTAATCTGACACCAGTCAGCAAAACAATTCACAGTCCTTGCTGAGAATTCCTTTCTCTCTCTCTCTTTTTTAGTTTAATGATCCTTTATGGGTTTCATTGGCTTGAGATTAAAACTGTCAGTATTGGTGTGAATACTGAAACATAGTTTTGGCTTGATCCTGGAATTGGTCTGTAAAATACTAATGAAAACCACATATCACACATATGACATAGCCAGTCTAACTAATTAGCCAACCACGTTACTACACTAAATGGAATAGAGTTATTCTTGACAAGACAATAATAGCTCAACAGGGCAAGAGGCCATGCTGTTTATGGAACACAAATATTTATTAGATTGCTCACAGTGAGTGATCACTGGTCTGTGTTCAGATGTAGATCAATCCACTGGTCTGTGTTCAGATGTAGATCAGTCCACTGGTCTGTGTTCAGATGTAGATCAGTCCACTGGTCTTTGTTCAGATGTAGATCAATCCACTCCATTTCCTGACACTGAGTTCCATAAAGATCTATTTTAATATAATCTTCCCATGTATGCCTAGGTCTCCTAAGTGCTTATTCCCTGCAGGTTTTAAAACTAAAATTATGTGTGCATTTTTATCTTTCTCATGTGTGTTACATGCCTGCCTATCTCATCTTCTAATATAAACATATTCTCTTACATTAGTCACAGGGTTCACTGGGTTTGACAGAGGACATGTTTATTAGCTGGCTCCTACATGAACCACAGCTGCTGGTGTGGCTCTCAACAATGTATAGAATGCAGGTAGCAGAAATGGGTAAGCATATGTTCAAGTATAGCTATTCTTATTGTACTTCATGACCTTGAAGATGATGGCACTACAGTCTTTTGAAACAGGATCTCCTTACCCACTGGCACAGTGTTATCATCCCCAGCAACACTGCCATGAAAACCTGAAATCCTGTACTGCAGGCTCATTTGCAAACCAGGTTACAGTATTTTGCTGCTCACAATTGGTACCTTCTGAATAGCAGTATACTTCAGGTGTTCATCATATATGGCATTTTAGATCCTCACAGTAGTAAAGGTTAAGATGACAGTCTTCTGCAGTCTGGTAAATTGGTACAGTGCTGCCTCAGTAATCCAGATACTTGAGTGGTCCTGTATTGTGAGTGTGTGCCTGTATTCTTGCCTTAGTTGTCCAGCATGCAAGTGGCACCTTTTATGCGCTGTATTGTCATCTGTGTCTTGTCTGCCTGTACCATATTTTTCCACGTTATGAATGGTACAGTTTTTTGGAAAAGTTATTTAATATACGATGTGTGCTTTGATTTTCTCTGCAACTTTTGTGTGTAACATTTCCCATTTTATAAAGAAATGAGCAAATATTATCATAAATGTGTGCTGGTCTTCATGTACAGTACGTATCATTCTTGTCAGATTTTAATCAAACTTGAAATATTCTCATCAGATTTTGGAAAAATCTTCAAATATCAAATTTCATGAACATTTTTCCAGTGGGAGCCAAGTTATTTCATGCGGATGGCAGACATCACTAAGCTAATAGTTGCTTTTCTGAAGTTTGCCAATGTACCTAAAAATCTTAGATGATACATGGAGAGGAGAACTTAACCCAGTGTTATGCATGAACTTAACCCAGTGTTATGCATGAACTTAACCCAGTGTTATGCATGAACTTAACCCAGTGTTATGCATGAACTTAACCCAGTGTTATGCATGAACTTAA
>Ga0131853_10011654_pt1 | contig 16104 bp, 9 predicted proteins | sample TergutLab28metaG_FD_92764 | JGI IMG/M metagenome (GOLD analysis project Ga0131853, IMG submission 92764) | Labiotermes labralis P1 segment gut microbial communities from Petit-Saut dam, French Guiana - Lab288 P1 (version 2) (version 2) | ecosystem: Host-associated > Arthropoda: Insects >...
AGGCCACTCTCTCTCTCTCTCTATATATATATATATATATATATATATAATTGAAGAAATAAAAGGTAAATAGGAGTAAATAATGTTACTATCTAGGACACTAACTAAGAAAAAGGGTAGCTCCAATAATATCGAGAATCCCTTTCTTGTCTCCTAGATTTTTATAGGATGTACTTAAAAATTACAAGTTTTTCTTCAGGTGTAATCCCCCCCCCCCTATAGTTGGTGTTTTGTTTTTGTATTTCCTCTCCCAACAGTTGTGACAGACGGTAGAACTGCTCGATGTTCATTCTAAGAAACCCATGGAATTTCTCTTCATCCTCGAGCAGATCCGGATAAAAGTGGCTAAATATTTCGATTTTTATGTTTATCGGGTGCAACCACATGTTCCGTCACTTACGACGCCACCTCCTTCTCCGCATTATCGTGTCCAAAACAAGCATGTTAAAATTTTCCATCGCTTTAGAGTTCTTTACTTGTGCACTGCTCAAAGAGTACTAAAACCTCACTGGGACTCGCGGAGAATTGACTGGTCTCGACTCGATCGGTGTGAACACCCCTTGACTCTAGAGTCTGACTGGACTGGATTGGATTCGACTCGACTCGACTCTGTTGGTGTGTAGAGCTCAGTTGAAACCTGATGGCACACGGTGACGCACGGTAGGGGAAGTGAAGGGGCAACATGCGAGTGGAGTGGGTAGCCAGTAGTCTTGCACTCTACCTCAGAACATGGTGTATCCAGCATTACTACCGCTGATGCACACACCTCGGCTGCCAGTAGTCGACTGAACTGACACCCCCGCCGATTTAAATGGACTAGTCCGTTTCGCCGAAAGACCAAATCTGGTTTCTGCGCATGTGCCATCACGTTTCAAACGTGCTCTACGCATCCTTAACCTTTCATAACTTTCTTTCCCTTCTTTCTCGGTCACAACAGAGCTGCCATCTGTGTAACTGCCTGCAAAGTACATCTTCACAAGGATACGGTGTGAGACAGACGTGACATTCATTGTCATTGATAAAACTCTTTCCTCTTACAGGTGTGAATACATTGTTTTTTGGGGCATCACTTCTTATCATCCAGCCAGATCTCCAAAACGGACTTGAGACTTTCCCCTGGGAAGGTTAAACTACCGCAGCATGAAACTGAGAACTTGCATCCAACTAAGTACTGAGTTTAAGAACGCCTGGATTAGTTCACTCCAGCGTACGTCATCATGGCCCACAGAGACAACTTCACTTTCCTTGACTCACGTCATTGTCATAACAAGAAAGAGAGTGAATGAACGGCGAAACGTAAACACGAATTACCTTCACGAACTTACTGAAAGCAAAATCAGTCCAAAGGGATTCCCCTGATGGCCGCAAACCGTCTGAGGCATGTCCGAATATTTATAGAATAGAAACAAGTGACAGTTCTAGGAGTCACAAGGCCACCTTGGAGGGGATTCCGCGAAGTGCAACACGTCGGAAGACCTCAGAAAGCACTATTTCGCTATTATGCAAGAGTTTACATTATAAAACCGGTCTTACTGGGTTCTGCAGAAACATCTGTTCTAAAGCAACGCAATAATGTACAGCCCATGTAGAACGAAGTGTTCACGTGAATGTTTGAACCGAAGTCGCTTTAACGTAGCAGTTCAGGATTACAATGGGCTCCGGCTTAACAGTCTCACAGTGAACAGCGTGGAATGGTTGTTTAGTGACAGTCTATCTGATCTATAAATAAAAAAGTGATAAAATAAGCACAGACTGAAGCACCATCACTGGTAAATAAAGGTAAAGTAAAGGCAAAGTTCACCCAATAACAGGCCACGAAGGCCCAGAGGGGGAGTAGAAGTATAGCTCTACTCTTTCTTTAACCTAGGCGCTAGATGGGATGAGTGGTCAATGTCACGACCCGGCCGCTTTACCCTCGGGGAGGGACCCGGTACCCATTATAAAGGAGGCTGTGTGGTCCTCAGGGCCTGTCTGGACGGTTGCGGAAAATCTAGCCCCCACCGGAATTCGATCCCGGACCGTCCAGCACGTAGCAAGTCGCTATACCGACTACGCTATCCCGGCCCTCATCACTGGTAAATACAAAGCAAAAATATGTTTATTAATTATAGAGAAACCAAACAGTTGTAATAATTAAATATCTGTAATCGCAATGTAAAGATATTTATTAGACTTAGTAAAGAGATTTAACTGAAAACTGGTTAAGACGGAGAACCGGTTAAGGCAGTACCGGTTGAAGAAGAGTCCAGTAGCCTATAGGTCACCTAACAGTGCTAAGCTAAACAAAGTATGGAGACTGCGATAGACGGGGAATCTCAGAGAAAAGAGAAACATACACAGAATTTTAGTGGGGAAATCTCTCGCAAAACGGTCACTTTGAAGACTAAGGAGTGTACGGGAAAACAACTTTCCAACGAATCTTCAAAAATTGTACTGTTAATATGGTGTGCATGGTGCTGACCCATGATTTTGTCCTATGGCTATCTTTGATGCTAAAGTCGCTGAATCACCTGGTCATACTGACAGAATGTTGGCTTTGGCATTTGCAGCGCTGCATCTTTGTGGTTTTATTACAAAATATTAACTTCAGCATACGCGGCTTTGAGTAGTCTGGTTATGTTTAAACCTGTCAGCTTTTATAACAAATTATCCTCTTGTGTGTCTTTGGCACTCGACGTTTAGTGCCTCTGAAAGCAGAAAGTTTCTTTGTGCTGAGAGAAGTACCACTCTGGTAGGATGAATGAGAGATAGGAGTAAGGGCTCTAATCTTTAGAATGCTAGACACTAGACGAAGGACAGGGATCACGTTCACTCCTTCGTCATCTCATTGCCGGGAGAGAAGGGAAATATCTCTGCTATCGTCTCAAATCGAATCCGGACTCCCCTAACGTCCAGCCCGTAGTTTATTCACTATACCGACTGAGACATCGTGGCTCCTATTAAGAAAGTAACAATTAAACATAAAGGAGTAAAGATAAAGGTAGAGTAATCCCTGTACAGGGCTGGACAGGCCCTATGGGTTCCAGGAGGTTGAAGGTTCCAGATTTCAAGACAATCGGCATATGAATGTGGTAAGATTGTCAGATCTGAGCACCGGCCGCCTCTACCCCACAGGAAATAAACTATAGAAATTATAAAGTGTTTGTCTTTCAATATCATAAATGCATATGTGAAAGCCTTTTCAATATGACCATCTTCTACATAACCGGCCGATAATAATTCTGAGAAATATATCTCATGTAGTCACTTTCTAAAGAAGTTACATAATCTGTGACACACCACTATAAAAGTTCTATATGACACACCGATGACTTCACGTAATTAAAATATATGTGTATTTCAATAAAAGCATTACTCAATTCACGTATGTTGCACTTAATGACAGTGTCAATAATTCAGTACAACGATAAGATAATGAGTCAGTAGCAAATTGTAAACGTGTAAGAATCCATTCATGACATAATTTCAGGTAATTTCCCGGTATTTGTTTGGAGGTAGTGAAGGGATCCACAGGAAACCAGTCACAACAACCGATGTCCTGGGATAATCTCGAACTGGGCCGTCTAGCAAATACGAGTGTGTCTGCAGTAACATATGTACGAAGAGTCTTGTAGCTTTGCAACGCGTGGCCTGCCCTTTCAAGTTATTTATTGATACGCTGTAAGTACTCTGGCATTCAAGGACTTACCTCCGTTTATGGAATCTGAACATTCGTCCCTGTGCTTCCGCTACACAATACGGTCTGCCAAAACAATATTTCCATTGAAAAACAGCTTCAGGTATAACAAGCCCATTACAGTGACAGACATACTGTTAAGAATCGACTTAACTACCGCAGTACACTTGTCATTTCTCTGGAATTTCTCTTTAACATCTTCTTCAACAGTCGGTATTCACTATGTGAATGTATTATTACTTTATTTCTTACAACTAAGAAACGGAATTGGCATCAAATTAAAGTAGAAATTTCCAAAGAAATTCAGCGATTTGAAGAATCCAAATTGGCATAAAATTAAATCAGAAAACTTCACAGAGGGTCTAGATTATGAAGTGACAAAATTGGCACAGAATTAAGTGAGGAAGTTCTCCATTACGAAAGGCTAAAAGTAATGGTAATATTGTTCCAGTACATAATTAAATATCAGGCCATAAAGGCGTTTACGGACTGGAGACAGTTCCATGCACTCTGAACCTCATCACGTGAGCAATGTCAGCGCTAGATCTTCAGCCTCAGCCTCTTTACCTCCGCGAAAAGAGCCCTGATGTGCACACCAGAGCCGGTAAAACGCTGTGGAGAAAACAAACATTTTTCTCCCTTAAGCGATCCAATAATACACCCTAGTTCGTCCAGCCCGTAGGCTAGCTGCTGTACAGACTGAGCTATTCAGCTTCTTCCGAATGGTCACTATAAAAATTAGATCAACCTTGCGATAATAGACGGCAGTAGATCGCGGTAATTACAAGGAAGGTCATGGAGACGGCAAAGTTGTGACGTCCCCCGCTGGCACATACACCTGCCATTTGCAAGATGTTGCGGGTGGCTGGCATGTCCTCAGGAATGTTTCGTGGTCTCCGACATGGACATTCTTGTTTTTTGTGCAAGAAGGCCTTGGGCCTGACAAAGGGCAGGTGGCCATGACTTCATTATCCTGGTGCTCGTGTTCACACGCGCAGAAAGCTCTATTCACACTGAGTTTGTAGTATGCAGTACAGCTCTAAAACATCAGTATGTGGTGGGACTGTACACGTTATGGTTCCCAAGCTCTGCCCTTTGGCTCTGATATGTGTTTTTGAATGATCATTCTCTAATGCCAAATTTAACTTCAATCGAATTCTTAAATAAGTAATGTCATTACCTTAAGACAGAGAATATGTTGCTGTAATTCTGTGATGCACTGAAATGGTGCTACCGCTGGTAAACTATAGTTACGAAACCCCTTGTAGAGTAGTGATTCAAGAAATACAGTCTCATTCTGGAGGTCTGGTTTCGATCCAGAGTAATCCATAGGGGATTAATGGTGGACAAAGGGGCACTGGAACAGGTTCTTTATCGGAACACTTCAGAATTCTCTTCAAAATCATTCCTCATACTTCTATACACATATTTCATACAACTGTCATGGAGACCACAGGAACTTAGTAACTGATAGTGTCCCAAAATAAGACATCAAAGGCAAAAATAGTCCTAAGGCACTATTTAAATCACGATTCGTCAACCAACAATAAAGATTATAGGCCTCCTCTTCTGGAATATGACACCGTGTAATCTGGTAGAGATTTATAGACTTTTTGGATTAACCTGTTGTCTGCATCTTCTTCACTGAATTTGGCGGCAGTAGTTCATTATAGGAAGTCGATGAACTTCACCAGACTACAGGATGTCACATCCAACAAGACTCTAAACTTCACCCTCACCGCCATTAGAACCCCAAATCACTCTGCTTCATTACAATTTCCTTCCACTTTAGATAATGATAAGCCTCTTTCACAACAATTTGTGCTTAGTGTGGAAATCTGTGAAAGTCAGGGGTGCAAAAATCCCGAGCGCCAGGTCGCCCGCCCGGGCCCATAAACTTGTACAGCGGCCCCTCATTCTCCGGCAACTAGGATTTTGAGACAGCACACTATATTTCTTGAAAATTTATGCACACCACAAATAAGTTCATTTCCATTCCAAAAATAAAAACGGCTGTTGGACAAAATAGTTGGTGTGAGGTGTTCCGTCCTTGGTTTCCAAATTGAACTTACATGAACATCATTATCACCCTCATTATCCACTGATGCTGTCTTATGATGTGAGGCTTAAGGTAAATGCGTGCCTTCTTGCCTTCGTTTGGTCTCCTGGATGATATTCATGTAGAATACTGAATCAGAAATTCGACTTTAAAATTCTACCATAATTTCCTCCAGTTTTGTGTGGCGTGTAATATAGAGCGAGGTGAAAGATATGTTATAGAACACACACACAAAAAAATGCTTACTTTTCTTGAAACCAGAAAAAAAAGGAGTGTGGGAAGTTACATTCTCGTTTGTGATATACCGTGCATTACCTTGTGTCTTACGTGATCTATAAATTTGAATATATCAAAGGTTGGACCCAGTGTTAAAAGAAACTGTCAACAGCCAAACAACAACACAGATGTTACACTGTGTAAGGAAAAGTACTTTCGCGTGTATTTCATTAAACACAACATAGTATTAAAGGGCTCCAAATGAGTTACGTGTCTGATGGAGTATCATTTGGTTCGCAGGTGCACACGATATGGAAGCTATTGCTGCCTCTCAATCTTTACGGAGGATAAAGACTAGCGAATTTGTCAAGAACGTTGGCGCTTATCTGCCGAATCACTCTGTGTCACAGCCCGGAAGACATTAGTCTTCATATTCACCACTGAGAGAACTTTCAATCTGAAGGCAGTGGCGTGTTCGTAACGAGAGCGTTCTGTACGTTATCGTACCATTTCTTTTTTACGACGACAACATTAAAAATATGTCGTATTCTTACACGCTGCGGATGGTGCCGTGCGAGTCGCACGGCACCATCCGCACCGTAAACACGACCTACGCAGCGGCTCTCAAGACCACCACCCATCCAAGAACTCGGTGCAGAAAACCATAAACTGCAACACAACATCTAATGCTCCTGATGATTGGCGTATGTACCCGAAACATGTCGAGCTAAGAATACATCAATATAATTACCTTGTTGCATCAAGTTAGGAATCAATTTATTTCAAAAGAGAAGTAACTCTGACCATAGATATTCTACAAAGTCTTCGGTACTTGTCGACGCTTTTTATCTAAGTGACATGACATTGACTTTAATACGGGTAGCTCAGTTGGTATAGTGACTGACTACGGGCTGGACGGACCGGGATCGAATCCCGGTGGGGACGAGATATTCCGCCCATCCAGACCGGCCCTGGGGCTCACCCAGCCTCATGTACAATGGGTACCGGGTCTTTCCCGGGGGTAGAGGCGGCCAGGGTGTGGGGCTGAGCCCCCCATCCCATCTAGTTCCGAGGTCCTAGAAAGAGTAGAGCTATACCTTTACTCACCCTAAGGGCCTTCGTGACCTATAAGAAAGGGTGAAACCTACCTACATTGGCTTTAATAGTGAATGGTCACTTGTAAAGGATCAGGAAGGAAAATATCAGTAAGTGAGGGGCTGAGAAAAGGCAAGATAAAATCTATATCCGAAACATATTTGAAGACGGACATACCAAATACAACAGAGTAGTCATTTAATTAGCACACCAATTAATGCACACACATATATTTTTTTTACATGAAAACATTTAAAATCGCTCCAACATGTTTCGATCCTAAGATCATCTTCAGGGAGCTACACTGTTCCTTGCTAAAGTCTCACGCAACATAACACACGGCACACACCCACAGTCAGGCGCATTCTGAGCAGCGTACGACTTACACAATACGACATGCTGCCACAGCAGCGAGTTAATATATGGAAATTAATCAGCGAGTGATTTTAAAAATGTGACTTTAGCAAGGAACAGTGTAGCTCCCTGAAGATGATCTTAGGATCGAAACATGTTGGAGGGATTTTAAATGTTTTAATGTAAAAAAAATTATTTATGTGCATTAGTTGGTGTGCTAATTAAATGACTCTACGAAATGCACGGTGCAACGATATAGACAACAGAGTGGTGTTGGATCATGGATTTATGGCATTCAACTCTTAAGTTCTTTGTGTGCATCAGCATCCTATACCGAAAATTTAAGTTGGTGCCGAGATAAAGCTTTAGGCACTAGAATTATGCGACGGCCGTCTTCACCTTCCGACTGCATTGGTACCAAAATTTCAATTAAACACTTTGAAACGTCCTGCGATTAAGGATGCGGACAGCGACAAATATGACGAATTGTGTGCTAAGTGCAGGATTACTGGGATTAGAGACTGTATATCGGTAGGACTGCATGTGCGATCATAATCGAAAACATGTACCGATATGACACACAATCAAGATATGGTCAGAACCAGCTGCCAAAACTTGGTGTATTTAAAACACAACGCCCAAAGTAGGTATAGAATATAGTATCAATTACTGACAAGAACGTAGACACGATCAATATTAGATCTCCTATATTCATTTGTGTTCAATCAATCACTTTCATTTCTTTCCCTAGTAAGATCTGTTGTTGAAAAACACTGCCATGCGCAAGGAAAAAAATCACTGAAGAATAAAAACCTACTAGATGCGACTTATTATTTTATTGTACTTCTTATAGGCTCAACATGTTTCGGGCACTACTATGCCCATCATCAGGACCTGGCGACTATAATGTTCATTACCACATTGGTCGTTTCGTTCTTGGTTTGCTGTAGGTTGGAGGTTAGGTGCGGTTAGGCTGGAGTAGTGTCCGGGCTGCAGGAAACCAAGAATTGAACAACCAATGTGGTAATCAACATTATAGTCGCGAGCTCCTGATGATAGGCATAGTAGTGTCCGAAACATGTTGAGCCTATACGAAGTACAACAAAATAGTAAGTGGCACCTAGTTGGTTTTTACTCGTCAGTTATCTCACGATGATGCACGGTCCAATAAACATTAAAAAAATCAGTTGTATGACTTGCAGCGGTAGTGGATGTGACATAATCTGTTGGCACGCTCAATTGTTTTAGGTAAATATAGGAGTGTAACGATAAAAATATCACCGATGATAATGTATTACGTCGCCAGAAGTGTGGGTGACGTGGTGTGGTATCCGGATGCAGACTTCAGCCTGCATCCGGATACCACACCACCCCAGCAAAACCACAACGTAACACCAACACACATCGAACCAGAGCAATACAACCCATGAAATAACTCATCAAATAAGTCGCAAGCTCCTGAGTATGGATGTATTAACATCCGAAACATGTTGAGCATTAAATAACGAAATAATAAAGCAAGTGATATCAAGTTGGTCTCTCTTTATTCAAACTTGTTAGAATATGGATAAATATAAATAACGTAAAATATGAAAATACCAAGCAACATTTTTACTTCCAAAATGTATAAGAAATAAATGTGTGGCCATTTTGCCCACAAAACCTCACTCTCTGGCCAGTCCGACATTTCATCTTATGACAAAAACTCACTGCCATGTACAGCGAATGCCAACGAAGCCAGGATAGTTCCGTCAGTACAGGGTGATTCAAAACGATGGAACCAATTTCGTATGTCTATATTTCCTGAACTGTACATGGTATTTCAATGATCTGTATAACATTTGAAAGACAAAGTCCGAATTTTTCAAATACATCGCTAGAGTGCTCGCCTAACACACGGTCGTGCAATAGTGTCAGTTGACATCAAAATGGCTACTATGCAGCACAAAATGTTTTGCGTTATCAGTGGAGAACGTGAGATGAATTCAAGAGAGTTTTGAGCGTAGCGCATGCAAGTCAACCCGTAGAGCGAGCAGAGAACTTGGAATATGGCAACCAACTGTCTGTCGTGTGTTGTAGCGCCGTTTACTTTTCAATTGAGTCCATCTTTTTGAATCGCCTTGTATAATGATTAGACTACAAGCTAACCAAGAAGGTTTCGGGGATAGCTTACCGGCAGGGGTAAAATTGTTCTGTTTCTTCAGTTTCCAGCCCTACGTTCTTCCAGCCACGTACCTACCCCAATCAGTACTATGGTCTTTTCCCCCGGAGACAAAGCGACTGTCTTTTCTAACACAGCACGGAGTTCCAACTGGTGCCAGGTTAAGACTGCACAATCCCTGGCGTCTTCACCGTGCGATACTTAATTAAGAATGACTATAATTAAGCTTGACTTTACCCATCAGCGCACTTCGTTTCACTGCTAAAACAAAGTTGTTTAGAATATGTTGTAGCGAACTGGATTAGCCAAGCTTTTGAGATAGAAACCGGACAAAAACCGAAAAGCCATTAGGTTTAGACCGGTTCAAGGCCAATAAGGGATGGCGTTAATTTTTACAGAAAAACTGATTAATTCTATGGAGCAGAATCCTTCTAAAGAAGTTACAACAAATATTCACATTTTATGGGACCTGGTTTTTCCATACCGTCCGTACTGAAGCTCCAACACATTCCTATGCTGTGCGGTGGACATCAACGGGCAACGTCGCCACGTTCTCAGGCTTGATGTCGGAGGCTTCTTCGACAATACGGGGACACAGCATCCAAACCGGCTCTGAGGACACTAGCGACTGAAACAGAACCTGATGACTGACTCCAATCTACTAGACGGTTAAAAATTGATGGACCTCCTCCATAAGACTCCATATCGCGGTGCTTAATAAAGCAAATGAATTTTTTTTTTTGTATTTGCTGCGGTCTGTCTTATAGTCAATGAATGTGACTGCAATGTGAAGAAGAAAAATTAACGTTTAAGTGAGCCATCCCCGTTGTTCTGTATGCAGTTATAAGGATAGGCAGAACAAAGTCAAATACACGTGGTGATAGACTTTGTTCTACGTGCTTCCATGATTGTACGCAGCACGAGGATGGATCACTTAAACTTCATCAATGCCAGTCGAGGCCCCATCCATAAGTATGAGAACCTAAAAAGGAAATGATAGAACTGCTATGCAAATATCTGTTTCAATCAACAGTTTCTTCGAAAACGACTAATTCCTAGTTACACAAGTTGTGTTTGACTTTGCTCTACCTATCTTTATGAAGAAAAATAAGACTCAAATATGTTCCATATAGGTGACAAATACACATATTGGCATAATTTTTTATGTGATGTCATTGCAGGTTTAGAGTGCACAGCTGTTACATTATTTTTTATGTTTACATATTTTTTTATCACGTCTTTGATTCAATTATTTAAACACACATGTGGGTGCAGTTCTTTAATTCTTCATTCTTGATACGCTACTGGAATTCACGCGCTATTACCATAACTGGGTTCCACAGATTCCAGAAGTCGTATCCTAAGGAAATTGTAACTGCGTAAGTGCCTATTGCTAACTTATAAAGAACGTAGACCAAATTCCGTGTCACAACACTCACGTCGAAAAAACAAAACCTAACAAAAGCTTCCTGTTTCATCACCTGGAAGACATTTTGAGGGCCCCACTCAGTTACACTGCTCTCATCGGTTCGCTGCTGCCTCCTGTCCTTGTATCTTGAACCGCCTTCACCCTCGCGGCTTGTATTCCTGTTCTCAGGGTGGATGCAGTTTATTCCACAACTGTTGTGATGATCTGCCACATTATGCGGCATGACATCTGGGAAGACATCAACCTTATCAATAGACATTCGGTTCACTCCAGCGTGAGTAAGTTATAAGTAGAAAATGGCCCTACATTATGGGTTAGGAGGTGTCATAGTATGTTGGTTCGTGTTTCACCCTCTTCCTTGTCGATTACAGTTGATAAATATGAAATGCATCGCCGGTCACAGTGGCCGAGCGGTCTAAGACGTAAGTCTACGGCCGCTCGCCTGCTGAGATTGTGGGTTCGAATCCCACCGGGGGCATGGATGTCTGTCTGTTGCAAGTGTTGTGTGTTGTTAGGTAGAGGTCTCTGCGACGAGCTGATCACGCATCCGGTGGAGTCCTACCGACTGTGATGCGTCGCTGTGTGTGATCTAGAAACCTCTTAAATGAGGAGCCCATGTCCCGCGTTGGGCCGCAGCGCCACAGGAAAAAAAATAATAATAAAATGCACCAAGTGTAGTAAAATTACGTTATTACATTGCTCAAAGTGTCTCATCGCTGTAAAGACCGCTGAAACTCGACAGTGTAAAGAGATGTTACACACTTAGTTACGAATTCATCCTTATTAAACTGGACTGGAAGTAGCAATACTGTTGTTTGCCGTATAGGGCATTGCCTTAAATAATACCCTGGCGGGTTTCATGTCTGCGCTCATAGGCATTGCGAAGAGCATATAAAAGAAACGGTAAAATTTTAAATCGGTACTCCCAATGACACGCCTCACTTAATTCAAAATATAAGTACAAAATCTCCAAACAGATTTTCGCCGACTTTCGCAGTTGTTGCGTTGCCAACAGCGATCGCGCATTTCGAAACGTCTGCTACACTTTTCGTTTCGTTGCCTTCCATGATTATTGAACAAACTTACGTATCTAAATAAAATAGTATTTATTTTAAGGGCCTATAAATTGAACATTCATCGGTCCGTGCATCGCTAATATATTCGCAGAGTACAACCAACAAGATGCGACGTTTCACAATTCATTTATTCCTGTAAGACGCTCTACATGTTTCAGACGGGTTTTCCGTCCGTCATCAGGAGATCAAGACTGCACATACAGCGTCAGGCAATTGTCAGACCGTTACTGCTACCTGCTGCTAGTCTGGCTGGGATGGAACTCCGGGGAGTTGCAGTTTTGAGCTCCTGATGATGGACGGAAAAACCCGCCTGAAACACGTAGAGCGTCTTACAGAAATAAATAAATTGTGAAATGCTGCATCTTGCTGGTTGTACTCTGTGAAAAGCCTATAAATTCCTTTTCGGTTTGTCTTTGATGAAAAAAAATTTGTTATATTTTAGCCTTACAGAATGAATAAATAAATAAATATAAAAATCATATTATAACGCTTTACAATATAATTCGCGTGTTTCAGGGCATACCTACATATAAATCAACTAAAATATTCTTTAATTTACAGTGTACGCTGTACGGATGTTAGTAAATGTGACGTAGTCTGTGAGTAATTACATTGATCACTATTGGCCTACAAACGAAAATATAAGAGAGTAATCAATTATTGAGCAGATTCCAGTGGCCGCGCGGTCTAAGGCTTAGGTCTGCTGCCGCTCGCTTGCTGAGATTGTGGGTTCGAATCCCGCCAGGGGTGTGGAGGTCTGTCTGTTGTGAATGCTGCGTGTTGCCAGGTAGAGGTTTCTGCGCTGGGCTGATCACTTGTCCAGAGGAGTCCTACCGAGTGTGGTGTGTCCAGTTAGTGTGATCGCGAAGCTCCGTAAGGGAGGTCATGACCCGGAACCGGGCCGAGACACCAGATACGAAATCTCTTGCAGAGTCCGCTTGGAAGAGCCAGAAAGGAATCGGGGAACATTACCTTTTCAAAATGACTGGTCAGTGACCTGGTATCGGAGAAGAGGCTCTCCTTCTCCACCTCAAGGCGGCAAGTTTGTCACCTTCATTACATTCAGAACTTGTTCCACTGAAAACAATGAGCTATGAGGTTCTCGTTTATGTAAGTGTCCACACCCGTACAGTCTGGTTATTCACGGCCTTTGAAATAAGAACTGTGAAATGCTCCTTCATTAACTGTCAACATTAATCACTACAGTATAAACCGCCATTTCAAGTTGTTAGTGCTGCTTTAATGTCGCTGACTACAAAACATGTTATTACGTTATAAGAATTTCAAATGTTGGGTGGGGGGGGAGGGGGAGGGAAGATAAAATCTTGAGTGGTAAATGTTTTTGTAAAGTTGAACATTTGTATAATTGCCACTTGTACTGTTAATAGACATGTGCAAAAAATTTCCTCTCTATCAAGCAAGTTCTATGTTAGGGAATTAATAATTAGCAGTTCGTGACATTCTAACTGTAGAGGGGAGCTTTAGATTTCTTACAGCTGTTTATTTGCACACGACGTGAAAACAAGGAAAGAGAACAGAACAAATTGACCATTGTTCAGACAGATGCACACGTTTCTAAGAAACGACTCTAGACTCTACATGACATCTATTAATTTACTTTACTCATTTGTACATGAAGATAATATGCTCAACCACGAATACAAAAAAAGATTAAGAATTTCAGACAGTTCTACACACTACTGGGTTCTAGGTTTTACGAATAGCAAGAGACGTAAGAAATGCAATAGCTTTCTTTTAGGATTTTACGCAGCGTAGAACGGTAAGTTCTTACAGACGTGTCGGGACAACCTATCGGTCCTACCTTGACCCTTGTAGGTGGGACCGAAAGGTTGCCCCGAAACGTCTGTAAGAAACTAAAATCCTGCATAAAATCCCAACAGAGCACAGATGTCATTTACCCTGCGGCGGAAGCCTGAATCACGAAGTTATAAATATTACAGTCCTTGGGATGCGAAGCCGCCAGTTTAGAGGAGACGTAGCAAGGTACCATCGCTTACGATGAAATCCCAATCAATCGAGGAAAGCAAATACTGGAAGACCACGACACAGAAATCTGGAACGTAACATACGCAAACTCTGCTAATGCCTCTCACACAAAACTATTCATACCCACCATTTTCCATAGACTTTCCCTTCCTCTATGGCCCAACTTCCTTCTCACTCAGTTCCTAACAAATCACGGCAGCTTCCGTTCATACCTTCACAAAATAAACAAGACGCCCTCCCCAAGTTGCAACTGTCCTGAAAAGACCTTACAAACGGCCCACCACCTTACGCTGGAATTCAGCTTATGGTCAAAAGACCGCCCCTCGGTTCTCAAATCTCTCCCCCCCCCCCACCTCTGGTTCTGCAGTACCACATAAACACCGTCAGCATCACAGGCTTCCTCAGACGTATCTTCCAAGCACTTCAAGAAGATGCCCAAGGAAATTAAATTAGGCAACACTCCTAAAGTACCGTCCAAATACTGACCTGTACTCTAAGGAAAAATGGTAAAATGGGATCAACTGTAAACATCTCTGTAACAACCCACTGTACACATCTCTGCAAATACCCCGTGGTATACCTAGATGGTAAAGCACGGGTTGAAATCAATAAACGCAAATATATATATATATAAAAAAAAAAGTTAGAGAGAAGTTGCTCTCACCATTTTCAGGGTAGAAAGGTAAGCATCATTTGGGATATAGGGAAGGGGAGGGACGCATACGGAATGTTCGTACACGTGCACCAAAATACATGGCGCCATATTCAAGAACAGCGCTTTTGGAAGTGTGCGTCATGTCCTTCCTTAGGAAAAACAAAATATACCCAAATCTCTATAACTTACGGGAAATGTTTCGAAAGTAAATTTTGTGGTCTCTTGCATAAATTATATTAAAGGACCAACAAAAGCACTTTTTTTAAATGTTTTCCTGACTGTGCATCTCAGCATAATCTTAGTAACGGACCAACTTAATGCACAAATTCTTGTTTTGTAGTAAGTTTATTATATTCCTCTACATGTTTCGAGCACTGTTGTGCTCGAAACATGTAGAGGAATATAATAAACTTACTACAAAACAAGAATTTGTGCATTAAGTTGGCCAATTTCTAATAAAAAAATGCACTCGTTTTTATGGATGTAATTTACTGCATAGGGGTCAGCGACATGTTTCGGCCAGTCATGTAGCCATCTTGAGGATTGCGACTGCTATGCAATAAAATTACATCGATCAAGCCAATTGCACTCGAACATATTAAAATGTGTGTCTCATTTTTCTGGCCTAGTAGTGGCTGAGATATTTGCAGTTCCAATAAACATTTAGCGAATTTCTCTTGAGAATCGCACAGAAACGTGCTCACAACTTCATGTTTCACAGTCGTCGGATCCTAACGGAAATTGGAAAGGCTCGACATAATTACAAAGTACAAAACGCTAAGTCTCAGATTTCATTTTAAAAATATCTTGCATCTAGTCGCAAGTACGGACCGACAGAGTGTGGACAGAGTGATATTCATAGGGCAGTTGTTGGTTTGCTAAAGCACTAAGCTGGTGATCAGACACACCTTCAAAATATCCAGGCACACGCAGCAAGATGTGTGCTGAAAGTGCGTAACGGCATTCCTCAGCATGACGAAATTCAGGGCGTCAGTACCAGCAGTCATTTAATTGACTGTGCATGCGGGGTAGAGGAATCGGTGTGGTTAGTAGGCTCCGTGGACAATCGAGTAATCGGTGTGGTAAGTAGACTCCGTGGACAATCGAGGAATCGGCGTGGTTAGTAAGCTCGATGGACAATCGAGGAATCGGCATGGTTAGTAGGCTCCGTGGACAATCGAGGAATCGGCGTGGTTAGTAGGCTCAATGGACAATCGAGGAATCGGTGTGGTTAGTAGGCTCCATGGACAATTGAGGAATCGGTGTGATTAGTAGGATCCATGAACAATCGAGGAATCGGTGTGGATAGTAGGTTGCGTGGAAAATAGAGGAATCGGTGTGATTAGTAGGATCCATGAACAATCGAGGAATCGGTG
>Ga0131853_10011658_pt1 | contig 16100 bp, 9 predicted proteins | sample TergutLab28metaG_FD_92764 | JGI IMG/M metagenome (GOLD analysis project Ga0131853, IMG submission 92764) | Labiotermes labralis P1 segment gut microbial communities from Petit-Saut dam, French Guiana - Lab288 P1 (version 2) (version 2) | ecosystem: Host-associated > Arthropoda: Insects >...
TTGTTGCAGGACCCACTGACTGTATCAAGAGTGTAACACTGCACCAGTTTTGTTGCAGGACCCACTGACTGTATCAAGAGTGTAACACTGCACCAGTTTTGTTGCAGGACCCACTGACTGTTTCAACAGTGTAATGCTGCACCAGTTTTGTTGCAGGACCCACTGACTGTTTCAACAGTGTAATGCTGCACCAGTCTTGTTGCAGGACCCACTGTCTGTTTCAACATTGTAATGCTGCACCAGTCTTGTTGCAGGACCCACTGACTGTACCAACAGTGTAACACTGCACCAGTCTTGTTGCAGGACCCAATGACTGTAGCAAGTCCAATCATTGATGTGATAGACACAGACACATTCCATTATCGCTCATCCTCCTCACAGCTCAAGGGAGGTAAGGCTGGCTAGACAACTGTTTCTGTTTGTAAGCTATTCTGACCTACCCCAATTCAGTTAAGCATTATGTAAAACTAGCCCTGTGCCAGAACAAGAAGGGCTGCCACAGTATTCAGGTGCTGCTCCAATGCCTCTTTCATAGTCATTTCTTCATTCTTAAAGCAAATTAAGTGTTTAGTTCTTCTATAAGAATGCTCCCATCTGGTTTTTAAATGCTGTATTATATGTTCAATGCTCAACTCTTTCTTCAGCCTTAATCCATACTTCACAGTAAACACTTCATGCCTCAATTATAAAAAAAAACTGTTTCTTTTTCCTCAGTGCGTACCTCGCAGACAACACAAATTCAACCCCTATGACCATATTGATGGCATACTAACTAACACTGATCGAGTCAATCCATAATAACTGACTGCTATCAATAATAATGAAGAATTATGGATCATTATCAATAACAGATGGCCTGGGGCATGACCCACTCAGTCACATAAATTGCATAATATAAGGCAGAACATTATGGTCTACCATAATGCTATTCCACTGAACACTGTAACCATCATGCTAATCTGCTGGTATCAATAATAATCACATTCCAGGCTCTAGCATTACTGTGACATCCTGGAAGTTATAGAAGCCCTGTTTGTGACGCCACTCAAAACCAAGCTCTGACTGTAACCACAGCATTGTACTACTCTAGTGAAACACTGTAACCATTGATGGTAATCAATGGTTTGTTATGGATAACAATCAATCAAGGCTGTGTCATGGTCACTCAGTTACACCAAGCAAATAATACAGTATTGATAATATTTAAATTTGTGAGAAGTTTCTACACTGCAATAAGTGAACTGGCAATTTGCATGTCACATACTGTCACAGCTTTGTTGTCTGAGCTGCACTTGTGAATGTGGGGGGGCAGGGGGGGGGGTAAATAAATGTGTGATTCATTAGAATGTTGTGACAAAAATTGGCTTCTGTGTCATAGGATTTGACTGGAGTCTTCACTTTAAATGGATCCCACTGAGCAGCGAGCAGAAGGCACAGCACAGTAATCCTACGGAACCTTTTCTGTGAGTTACCAATGTTGCCTTAGTTCACCAGACATTGCTACTCTATCAAATCACATGCACATGTGTCACTGCACACACTACTTGCTCTGCACCAGGCTGCTTATTGTCACATGATGCACAAAACACAAAGCACAGTCTCATAAACAGCATATAATGTGCACAGAAGATATCATTTAGTTGTGTAGCTGCAGTGTAGCAGTACATGCCAGCACACAAATTCAAAGACTTTCCCCACCCGTATGCCTTATTTTTTTTTATCATGATCAGCCAACAAGTGGATTCATTTATAGTTGATTACTAACACTGTAAAAGTCCATAGCATACATTCTTCACTGAAAAGCTGATGGTTGCTGAACTTAACAATTAGACTGTCTCAGCTGTCAGTTAATCCACACGTGACAAGTGAGTGACCATCTTCCTGGGCGATGGACACCACAGTTCTGATTGTCTTTAGCAATGATGTACATTTGTAATGAAACACATATTTTTACTTATGTTGGTTGCAATCTACTCAAAATTTCATTGTTGGCAGGAGTCCCGCCATTGCAGGTGGCCTGTTCTTAGTGTCCAGGGAATGGTTTCAGAAGCTTGGGATGTTTGACTCAGGATTACAGATTTGGGGAGTGGAAAATTTAGGTAAGAAAGCATGGCTAACTGCTAACCTCACTGTTCATATGGTCTAACACAAATATTACAAGACACAGCTCCTAAGGTTTGTCATCTTGTTCTTGTACAGGAGAATTCATTACATTTGTTATTATCATACTGAGGAACTTGAATGGTGGCATGCCTTGTAATCAATCATTAAAAACAAAGAAACCTTCTTTTATAATGACATCTCAGCCAATCAAAATGTTGCTTATCTGTAACAGAAATTTCATTGAAGAGCTGGCTGTGTGGGGGAAAGGTCGAGGTGGTGCCCTGCAGTAGGGTTGGACACGTGTTTCGAAAGAGACATCCGTACACATTCCCCAATGGCAATTCCAACACGTATCTCAGGTGAGAGTCAGGTCTGCACGCTTTAAATAACCAGTCCACTGGACCAAATGGATTTTGAAGGCCTGTACATGTGATACATTAGGTGCTCACGATGGCCAATATCAAGTTTATGGTCCTCTGCAATGAAGTGCCATGTAGTTTGGTGGCTTGGAATTAATGCTGCAGAGTAATGTACTGCTCAAGGTAGCAGAAAAAATGGAGGTAGCCAATTCCTCCAATATGTTGGCGTCTACCAAACTACAGGATGTCACATATCACAAGAACATGATCTTGACTTTTAAGTAAGAGAACACTTGTCAGTTGCTTGATCACAGTTTAGCAGAATTACATCAACAAATATGTGCGGCCAAAAAGGCTTACCTAAGATGGTGATGTGGCCTGTGTGCCTCTCATCTGCTGGGATGACAGTCACTCCCTGCCTCCAATTCTGCTGTTACAGGAATGCCAAGAGGGTTGCAGAGGTGTGGCTTGGTGACCATAAGAGATTCTTCTATGAGTCTCAGCCAAATGCCAGGGCCTTGGATGCTGGCAGGTAAACAGCAGCTGAAACATAAAGTTATTGGTAATATTACATGAGTAAAAACAGACAGTGTAGTGACTCGGATATGAGCTGGATGAATGGGGTATCAGAGTTTAATTTGTGTTGGAGTACAGATTTTTTTTTCTTGTCACCATGTCCAGACCAGCTGTTGGTCTATCTAGCCAACTGTCTAGTGACTGTCAGCGATCTCTCTCTGTCTCTCTCTTTCTCTGGGCTGCAAGCAGTCAGGACTTGACAGTAATCACTCATCTGGATCTAGTGCCAAGCATTAACCCTTCACTGCTGGGTGGTTTTAAATTTAATCTACTATACAGGAAGGATCAGTTTCAAATTTAAATTACCATAAAATGTATTCACGCAATAATAATGCATAGAGGATGGCGTTGAAGGGTTAAGAAGCACTGGAGCTATACCTCCAGAAGAATGCTTCTCCATGTAAGGTTTGTGGTTGACAATGTGGGAATGGAGCAGGTATTGCTCCAAAGTACTTCAGTTCTCCCCTGTCAGTATCACTCCAATGCTGCATATCTATTCATTCATCCATCACTGATGCTCTATAATCTCTGAAACTGACATCATCACTAAACAACACCCTAATTTGACCACATTTGATAAAGTTTTGCATGACCTGCATGTTCCATGGTAGTAAGTAATGATGTTCAGTGTGGTGCAATTATGGTGTTGTGGGAATGCACAATTCTTCTTATAAAAACTACTTCATAAATAGAATTTTGTCCCATTTCTGAGTATAGCCAACATTTGTCGAGTTTTGTACATGATCATCCTTTAAGCTGATTCAGTGTTATTATAACATATTTATGTGATACAATGTCATTACACAGTCTCCCAATAAGAAGGTTCTGTATAATGTGGTACTGAATGTTTCCCTTTGCAGCTTACAGGAACAGCTAGAAGTAAAGAATCAGCTAGACTGCAAACCATTTCAGTGGTACATCGAAAACATATTTCCTGAGCTCAAGTGAGTATCAAGTCACTTCAGCCTCAGTAATAAGTAACAAGTACGTCCAGGTTTAACTTTCAGCAGTTCTACATTCAACCCACACAGTGTATTTCTATGTTTTGTGGGGATCTCAGAGCAAACAGTGAATATTTGTTGAAGTTGCTAAAGCTTATTAAGGATACTGGGGGGTACTGCGAAATAGGTGTGAAGCTGACCACTCACATCAGTATCATATGACAGTTACGAAAAAGGTGGATTTACCTAACACACAGTCCTGCATTTTATTCAAACTGCAGGCTTCTAAAGAAGAAGCACAACAGATCAGCAACAGTCACAGTGCAATAATTATTAACACACACCCATTTCAATTTTAATCTTACATTCCATAAGAAAGTTCAGTAATTAAAAATGAAAACCAATCAAGCTGCCTTCAATCACACTCAAAGGTCTGAACCTCTGGTCTGTGACATTGTGTTGCCTTTAACTTCAAAGGCTTGACCCACTCAAGATGAAGGGGACATTTTCTTGAAAATGTTGGGAACCATTAACACAACCACACAGTGTCATAGCTAAGAAGACCTGCATCCTCAGCAATACCACTTTGTAGACCTCACATCACACATTATACACTTCACATCTGACAAAACAGCAAGTACATGGTATATCGTTTTGTCTCATATTCACTTGCAAATACAGTGACCAAGGCATTATAAAATAACACCACAATCGTGTTAAAGGTTGCCAAATGAAGAGCATTCAGCATTTGGACAACTTAAGCAAGGATCACTGTGCCTGCAGTCACAACAGGGCAGTTCAGAAGTGACACTGGCTGAGTGCAATGATTCTGAACCTTCCCAGCACTCCTGGGCATTTAATGTTCATACTGGAAGCATCCAACAGGGGCAGTTATGTCTCACAGCCCATGACAAAGCCAAGTACCCAGTACTGGAATCATGTACATTGTCACATCGGCAGGTGAGTACTTCGCAAACCACAGCATTCCATGCAAAAACAGACTTAAATAAATTGTCCATTGATTACATCAGCTTGTCATATTCACATGAAATTTCTTACAGCTAATGTAGTTGGCATGGTGTGTGTGTGTGTGTGTTTTATGTAATGATGCTGTCAGTTGTTGAGATTATATAGCATCTGTGGTAGGTGAACAAGTATGGAACATTGGTGGAATGTTAATGATAGGGGAAAACTGAAGTACTTGAATAAGAAACCTGTCCCCATGCCCCTTTGTCTACCAGAAATTCCACATGGACTGAAATTTCACAGCATTTTGGTAATCCTATGTTCATGTTTTCAACAGGTGGCAGTCAGGGAAAGTGATTTGTAAAAGGTCAGGGTGTTTCACTGGTAGGTACATTTCTTTGTTTGGTTGGCTGCTGTGACAAGTACATTGCTCATGAACATTCTGGTTAACAAAGGAAAACTATCTTATAATCCAGCAATGTACTGTCTGGTTGAGGTTTGAGGTTAGGTTCAAAAACAGCTGTCATAGATTCGCTGTACTCTTGTTACCTGACAATTTACAAGGTTCTTGTCAGACCCACTGAGGTACTTTGACACTGCACCAGACTTACCCCATCCCCCACTGCACTTTACCCTGGCAAGATTCCCTCTACTTGAACACCGTCATGTGGCAGCATCATGAGCACATTGCAAGGGTAGAATATCAAATGAGATTTGTAACACAGAGCTGAATGGATCATGGCACAGAGGAAGACTGAGGGTAAGATGGAAACAACAGGTTTTGAAAGACATAATGCAGAAGGGAGGAAGACAGTGAGGAGTGGGAGGTGTGGGAAGGGAGAGAGAGGGCTGGAGAAGGTTTTTTACTGGACAGTACATACAAAGTGCAAAGAAGGTGGGAGGCACAAGAGATGGAGGAAAAAGATTGAGGAGGAGCAAAGGAAGGTATTTGAAAGAGGAAAAGGAGGCTAAGAAGAGTAAGGAAAAGGATGAGAAAGTGGGTGTTCACAAGACAAGGAGAATGGGAATTGGATGAATTCATTACTCACCACCTGGCAATTTCATACCGATGGCATGTAACCACTGCAAATGACTGTGTAAGAAGGCTGCATGGACTCATGACCACATTTGTGGCAATCATTGGAAAGTAAATTTTGAGACTTGATATAAACATATTGCACATGATCTGTTACAACAGTTGTCTGTAAGGCAGAGGCAACAGACTAAAGAGTATTGCTTGACTCTTAGCATATGACAGTGAGTACATACAGCATACTGTGAAGTTCTGGGTCGGTGTAGGTTGCTGTGTAACTGGTACATAGGGGCAGCCATGGAGGCTTCATTGTGTCCACTAGATATTAGGAGCCAGTTTTTGTGGATCCTCTCAGCCCCTGAAGAGGAAGGCACCATGTTTGTTTGATACACACCCAAGGACACAACATTACATCCCAGTAGACCCAACTCATCATGTTTATAATTCTTATATACACCTGGTTTATTTAACGATGGCCTCAGTAGCTCACCCCCATCATTGAGTGACAGGACAATTAATGAATAATGAAAGGGAAAGGGCTTGAAGGGAGTAGTCATGATCTAATTTGAAGCACTATCCTGACATTTGCCTACATGTTTGAAGGACACCCACAAGAAACAATACTCAGGATAGCTGGTGTCCAGCCTGAGAGTTGAACACGGGACCTTACAGTCACGCAGCAGCAATGCCACTGTCTTGAAGCAGGCATCCAATGCAACACTCAGGTTCAGTCTGGAAATTAACCTTAAACCCTTTAAATACGACATCCATGTTTTCCCCTTGTGTTTGATTTTTAGTATACCTCACTTGATTAAGACTGCAAACAAAGCTGTGTGTATTGAGAAATGTCAAGCACTGTCTTTAGGAGTGTCATTTATTGTCTACAGAAATGGAGCCGTCATGGACGAGCCGTAGTACTGTTGTCATTTGGGCAGTGTCTGGAATCAGGAATCACATCAGAAGTAAGGCTGTCCGAGTGTCGTCGTGGGGCCGTGTCACAACAGTGGGACTTCACTGTTGAGCTCCAGGCTCAGGATGACCATCCTGTTGATATCACCTGATCTTTGTTACGAAACTCTCAGGAATGCAACAAACTTCCTACCTATTTTACACAATCAGCAGAAGCTTAACCTTTTGAAGCCTGAAGTACATCTAAACAATACAGACAATACAGTTCTTACCTCACAGAAAACTCAGTGCACTTCCTTTACAAAGGCAAACTGGTTAATGCTGTTTACAAAGATGGCAAGTCACTGTTTATTATATTATAAGGAACAAAGAAATGTGACTACATGGGGAAAATTTAGAATTTTTAAATTTTCAAATAGGTGGTACAAACAGTAGGCACTGTGACCCAAAGAACTAATTTATGCCATACATGGAAGGAACTCTGCTGGGAAATATTCACTACGTGCCTGTACATATGTAAATCAACAAAGAATGGGACCAAGATGAGCCATGGCAATGGATCAGTTGTGCCAACTTCTAGAAGTACATTCTGAGAACAGAATGTATTATCTGTGACCATTAACATAGTCACTCAGCTTTCTGTGCAGCCCACTGACTTGTGCCCATGGAAAGAAACAAATTGTATGGCCACATTTCTAAACACAATGTCATAATTTAAAGATATTCTTTCTTACACACTGTTTATTGCACCATACAGTGAGACAACAGTGACAGTTACAAGGATGACATTTTGAGGGCTGACAGTTTATATGGGAAAGGTTCATCCAGCGCTCAATTAGGTAGTCTTGGTAAAGATACATATATTTTTAGAGTTCCTCTTCTTTTGTTGCTATATTCACTGGCTGACAGGGTATTTTTATATGGAAGGATTGAAATAAATGGTGAATTTTATTTAAGATAAAGGATGCCAGGTCTTTGCAGCAAATGCACTATGGTTAATTCAAGTGTTGGGTTTGTTAGTAAAATCCATCTGTGTGTCTGTATTATATAATAATAAGATTGCTATATGAGGTGGCCTTGTAACAAAGAATAAGCTGTCTGTGTGAAACTGTTGTAATATATCTGACATATCTTTGAATGCAGTCACAGCCGTCCTTCTTATCATGCCATATGACACTTATAACAAAGTTTTGGATCACAGGAGTCAAACATATGAAATGAATTATGTGTTTTGAGATGTCAAGCTCTCACATCAATGTTGCTGGAGACTGAAATCTTCCAGGATGTGACACTATGTGGCTGAGTGAGTAGTGGCTGATGTTCGAAGATTATAGCTCCTTCATCTGGAAGATCAAGCAATACAAGAAGGATGCTTGAAATGGACTGCTTGACCACCCTGAAGATGAAGGCACTATGTTCCTTCAAGACACCAGGAAATACTCATCCAGCAACTGTGTCACATCCCTGAAGCCTGTGGTTGTCAGTACCATGTTCACGAGGAACTCACAACTACACACACACACACACACACACACTCAGAACAAGCAACAAATTGGAAACATGACTAATAACTGTCCCTCTCGCTGATGTAACCTGTGTAATGTTTGCACAACAATATTTCCTCTGATAAACATGTTCACACCCCAAATATATTAAACAACAGAGAATCTGAGCACACAGAACACTGCACATACAGTACTGGCACCCTTCTGTCTTTGAGGAAGGGCAGTAGTTAAAAAATGTTCATCTGTTTTGCTTCATGAGTACTGTCAACATTTTTCCAGGGAAGAAACCATGGATATATACACACACAGGCATATGTACATATAAATATGGAGTAAGGCAGGACTGTGATGTATGTTTTGTACAGAAGGAAAATAAAAATAAAAAAAAAACCTATTTAAAAATGAGCAATAATTACATGTATATAAAAGAATAAATTGTAATGTATTTTAAGTGTGTTATTCGATAACACAGTCATTTACTAAGACTATAAAGTGCTGGCATTGGAGCATGGGGCATTGACAGAATGATACTGGAGGTGGGAAAAAGAAAGTACTTGGAGCAAAACTTTCTGAATGCTGGTTTGCCCAACATTAATCCCACATGGACTGGCTTGGGATGAAACCCAGGTTTATGTTTTGAGAAGCTCATGACTAAAAAAGAAATTAGTCTAAAAGAATGAATATTAAGATCACAAAAGAACAAACATTGAAAATGTAACTTTGAGATCATCTGACAAAATGAAAACAGCAGCTGACTTCATGTCTGTACAGTTGCATTCCAGGAGCAATGGCTGTGAAAAGTTTATCATGAAAATTATAAATCAGGCTTCATATTCCAGTTGTACAACTGCATGCTGGTGTCAAACATGAATGTCACAAGCTTCAGCTTTCAGTTTTACTCCAGGTTTAATTCATCTTAACTTGGAAGTTCCATTTGACCAGTCTTTTGCACAGAGGTTCTATACACTGCACAATCAATGTCAGCCTGAAAGCCAAGTGCTCTTTCTTTTGTCTAGATGATACATGTAATTCTCTGTGCAACATCCTGTCAGAAAAGCCTAGCAAATGAACACATACGTTGTGATATGTGGGCACTAAGCAGCTGAGCCACTAGTTTCAGCTGACACAGCAACCACACTGGCTCTGTAAATGCTCAGACTTAAAACACTCACTTGTGTGCATTTTGACTTTATATGTTTAAAAATATTTTTAATTTACAGAACTAAGTAAGAATTCTGGAAATGTATTGTCTAATCAATTTGAAAATGGTCATCACTCAGTATGAAACATGAAGCTTTCACACAGAACAAACGTATTGAAATCAGAGCAATAATTTTATCCGTAGATCTGTATAATTTACATTTGCACTGTCAGCAAATGAAGGGTATCAGTCAAAACTGAATAATGCTCTTCAAAGACATTAACCAAAGTTTAGGCAGGAGTATTTCTTCAAACCACATGCTTTGAAATTATAATGCCATGACTAGAACATCATGACCTTGGTTTTTATTAAGGTTTATACCACATGAAATGATGGAACTGAACATGGAGTGACATATAACCAAACAAGCCTTACAGCTAGCATATTAGTAGCAACTAAATTAATTTTCCTGCATTATCCCCAAAAAGCAGTTATTAATGATCTGATACTTGCTGACATGGTTATGATGACAAACACGAATTTTCAGACTTCTTAGATGTGGGACATTTACTTGTCTACTTCATGATAAGACATTTAATTTTCTCAGTTCTCATGGTTGAAATTATAAACCTCAATTTTACTAGATCCAATTTCATTGTTTAATTTGATGCTATAAAATTCAAGAAACTCAATAAAGTAGACAGCTTATATGAAACAAAACTTTTTTTGAGTGGGATTTAAGGTTATGTATTTTAATTCACATGTATAACATATATATTCTCTTGGGCAGGGGTATGGCTAGAGGGGAGGGGGAGAAGTGTGGCTTCCCCAGGCAGCAGAGTCCAAGAGGTGGCAAAAATGGTGGAAAAAAGAAAATTTTCAATGAAAAAAAAAATTGACTTTCCCCACTTGACAAATTTTAAATTATTGAACCAAATAATAGGAAATTCCAGTTTAATGTTATGTACCCAACTGTGTTAGGTAAGACTACTGAGGAGCACTTGTTTACTATCAACACAACTTTTTTTATAGTAACATTAATTTGCCATACTAATGCCTTCCTTATGTGTTTGCCAACCTTCTTAGGGCAGAAAATGCCAAAATCAAAGCCTGGAACTTCAGGTTTGGGGTTAGGCATGAGACTGACAGCCCCATTCTGGAAAAAATGATGAGGGAAGCCAAGGCCAAACTTAAAGGGCTGGAGTGCTAAACAAGAAGAAGAAGAAGAAATGATATTAATAAGGCAACATGTTTCAACCAACCATGGTCATCTTGCTTTCAAACATGTGTTTTATAGACTAAGATTACAATCATACAATTTATAGAGTACAGATTGCTTGTCATTCTATTACAACTAACAGAGCTTGGTAATGAATGTGATATATTAGCTATATTGTTAAAATATTTATATCAATATTAAGGGTTTTGACAATTGTAATCTTCCCTGGAAGATTCCTTTAGCTCATGGTGATGTGTGGTATATACATAGTATCCATTGATAAATGGTGTCCTAGTATTAGTGTAAACATGCAACAAAGACTATACAAATTGCAAAGATTGACATCTTTGCCTATTTAACACATATTTTAATGAAATTATACTATTTCCACTTTTTATGATATTGGATGGCCTGAAGATGACATGTCACCGTATTAATGTGACTAATTACCATTAATATCAACCGCGGTAGCACAGTGGTTAAGGTGCTGTGCTACAAATCGGAAGGTTGTTGGTTCAATCCCAGATGGTGTCATTGGAATTTTTTATTGACATAAAATCCTTCTGATAGCACTATGGCCCTGGGGTCAACTCAACCTCTAACAGAAATGAGTACCAGGAGTACTTCCTGGGGGTAAAAAGCGGCCGGTGTGTAAGGCTGACAACCTTACCACCATCCTGGGTCACTGTCACGTAATCTGGGAACCTTAACTTCCTGGAACCCTGTGGGCCACTGTAACAGGACTGATTTACCTTTTACCATTAATATCAATAATTTTGTGCTGCAGAAGAACTAGTGCTTCTCTGTAAAGGAAATTTAGTAAATGACTGTGGCGTGTTTAAGTTCGTAATTCCTGTAAGGTGCAGCAGGGCGATCACTCAGTCCTGGGCGCCAAAAACCTAGTTACACCACTGCTTTCATGCTACATGTTTGGCCGTTCCATAATTTACAGTCTTAGACATATTTAATTTCATAAAAACATAACCCACAGTAGTATGTGTACTGAATTCAATCTCTGACCCTTCACTTAAGGGAGACATGAACTGTCTGTGCATATGGTGGAATGGTGATCGGATCCATCGTTTTATGTAAATATATACCAAAATTGATTTTTTAAAATGCAACTATTGATTACATTAATACTTATACTTTTACATAAATTTTGAAACTCTTGCCTTTGCCATTATCATCCATGATGTAACACCCACACAGTTTAAAATTGGAACAAGGCATCAAATTGCGCCACACTTTGAATTAACGTTCAACACAAACCACAGATTAGGGCTAATAATTATGGATTAGAGTAACAACGCACTTTTGACTAGCCTGCCATCTATTCCAGTATTGTAAGGTGCAGCCAGCAGCTGACTTCGCTGACTGAATTTAAAAAAAACCACCTTTCACCGCTACACAAAATTGCAGTTATGATACCATCGCAACTGTGCCTACTACGTACCGTCCACTCTGAATTAACGCAATAGTCATACATTATTAATACAGTGATACTGGTCTACTTCAAGGCACTGTCCCATTATCTATCTGGAGGGGCAGGGGCCCAGAAAAAAAAAAACCAAGAAGATGGACTTCTTGGACCCTGAAGACAGATGCAGCAAGCTTCTCCAAAACATCAGTACTGCTCTGAACACCTCAAATGCTGAATACCAACAGTCACTTGCTGTAGGAGTGCATGCTGTTAACAATTATGACATCTTCCGTCACAGATGCTGCTTCCAAAAATGGAATGTCTGTTAGCAGGAGTCAGAGGAGACTTAAGACATTAAATGCTGCAAACAACCAAATAATATTGTATTTTCCAAACAATGTTTGGCTCATTATAACCTACCAGTACATTTATAAAATAAGGTTTGTCTTGAAAATGCATATGAAATCATTCTTAATATATATTGTTCCCACAGTCTTTAACAAACTTATTCCTTTAATTATATTATTATACTAGGAGAAGTATATAATGCTCAGGCACTTGGAGGAATTCCATTTGCCTTGTAGTTTCCCAATATAATTTCACAATTGCTACAGTAGTCCGAAAGTTTAAAACTCTGCAGTTTGGAGGTAATTGTGATTCAATATGGAGTTCCCTTATTTGCACAAGAAACACAACAGGGACAGAGATATAAATGATTTGCGTAAATGAACCACTGAACAAACATGGCCAGTGATCAGTCGAAAAACTGCTAATGCATCTGCCCTTCAATAATTACAAACTGCATTTCTGCTCTGAAGTGTTTTGTTCCAGGGTCTGAGCTCGTTTTCAGTGGCATATCTTACCTGGTCAGCTTGAATGTTTAGTTTTGTTCTTAGTTTTGCAGAGGAAAATAATTCTTTGCATTTAGGTGTTTGGATGACTTTGAGCACTTTGTTACATTACATGTGCATTATTTACATAGCTGCACTGAGTGTCTAAAGATTGACTGTTACTACCACTATAATTCTTTTTTATAAGGCATACTTTATCTCTACCAACACAAACAAAACACTTGATTAAACGGAATAGTTAAGTGGAAGATTTGATGTTCTCAAGCAGGGTTTCAGGAGATTCAGGTATTCTGGGATGTGTCTCTGACTCCTTGAGCCTTGAAACAAAAAACACAATGGTCCTTTGAATGTTGGGAACCACTCAGCAAGCTCAAGAACTTTTCCAGGTTTCATGCCTTGTAAGCTCATTATTGTGTTCATAACAGACTGCCACTGGTCCTTATCCTAAGCCAGATTAACCCTGGCCACACACTCAAATAAAATTCAATCCATGCCTAGGTGTCCAGTAAGGTTTCGTCTTGTCAGTTTTCTGATTATAATTTTGTATGAATGTCTAATTTTCTATATTTGTGCAGGTTATATAGCACGAAATGTCAGTATTATTACTGAAACGTTACAAGGAAAGGACAAAGAAGGAAAAACTAAAAAACATGCAAGTCTGAATGGCTTGTCAAATGGCCCAGACTGAATATATGGTGCACTAAACTGTCACATTATGACCCTGCACCTTCGAACTAAGTGATGGAAATAATATGTCAATGCTCTGTGGATGAAGATGAACATTCTGACTCAAAATTCGGGGTCAGATTTGAGATAACTGAAGTGCCATCATTCTTCTACATGGTTGACAGGTTACAATGGGGCACCTTGGGGCTGTACCAGGATTTCATTGACTGCACAGTGTTCGGACTGTGTCACTGCATACACCACAGCCTGGGCTACATCCCTTGGTTCCAGCAACTTCATCTTATTCACCATTTCATACTTTTCCTGTGCCTGCAACAGAGTAACAACCACTGTGAACAAGCTGAACCTACAACAGATTTACTTTGCTGGTAGTGGGCACTAGATAAGTATCAGCTATTGATACCGTCTACTCAGACAGCATTACTGTTGAAGATACATCTTCTCATATGTGATGCTGTACCAGATGAAAACATCTATCATTTTCCAGAGATTGTAGTGCCTTCATATAAAAATACAACAATGACCCTTTTAAGGGCCCACATATCAACACCTTAAACTACACTCTCATCCTACCAGTTAGTACAACATGGCCACTACATCTATTGACTCCTCACTCTCTTGCCACCTGCTACCCTCATCATCCAACAACACTACTTTTTCTGTAGGACTATTCTTTACTTACTGCTGGGCCCTCAAAATACTATGATTCTTCAGAACATCAGTAACTACTTGCCTGACAATGCAGCATTGCAGAAGACTTGAATCTTTAGCAATGCTGTTCTAAGAGCCACAAATCTTGCAACATGATGTCCTAAACATAATGCACAAGGGCATGTTTTAAAACTAAAACATCACAGTTTCTGGACATTTGATCACTGGATCCTACTATAATATAAAGGTAAAAAGGTAAACTTTACCGTAGAACAGGCCATGAAGGCCCATAAGGGGAGTAGAGGTATAGCTCTACTCTTTCTTTAATCTCGGCGCTAGATGGGGGTTGTGGTCAACAACACGCACTGGCCGCTTTACCCCAGGGAAGAAATCTGGTACCCATTGTACGGGAGGCTGGGTGGGCCCCAGGGCCAGTCTGGACAGTGTGGAAAATCTCAGCCCCACCATGATTCAATCCCCAGACCATCCAGCCTATAGCTCGTCGCTTTACCAACCAAGCTATCCCAACCCACTCCTACTACAATATACCCAACTAAATACCAACATCCTCTAATTTTTACCAACATACAAAGGCTTTGGTCATGCTGTACGCTTCAGAAGATTCTAAGATGTGGCATTATGATGGCATTATGGATGAAGATTCTGATCTTGGATGTGTCATCATGTAGTGTGGTTGGTAAGTACAACATTTTGGATGAAAGTACTGCATCCATTTTACAAAAACAGAAGGATATACATCAACAATGATCCACAAAAATATGTGGCATCACATCACAGCCGACTGGAATCTGAACATTTCTGAGATTGAAATATCTTGAAACATGAAATATCGGAAAATATATTGACAAAAACTAAACACCATTTTTAGCAACAGTTTCTGAAATGTTGCCAGGTTTTATTCATGCAAACTGTGTAACAATTGCTCACATATACAATCTTAAAACTTCCACACTGATGTTTTCACCAACACTGTTCAGATCCCTGCATTGTTGCATGTTATACCATATAAAGGTGTGAAGAGAAAGGTTAAAGAGACATGTACAAACCTCCCGGTCGGTGGTTTTGTCAAACAGTTCTGTCTTGACGTCGCCTGGCTGGATGCATGTCACTTTGATTCCAAATTCAACCACTTCCTGGCGCATTGTCTGTGACATGCCCTCGATAAAATACTTGGTTCCACAGTATACAGCCAGGCCAGGAAATCCCTGCCAATGAATGTTACTAATCAATTTTATATAGTATATAAACTATAGCAACATTGCAATTATTCACTCATGAAGAAATTACAAAAGATTTAATTATAGGGAATGCTTTTACGCACAGTTGTTTCCATTTCCTACCTAAATTATGTCAAGGTCAACACTTACAAAACTGTAAATATACTGGTTACTATGTATGTATTTGAAACTTGCTCTCTCACCCAAAGTGCAGAACGCAGTTTGACAGCTTCTGAGTATAGGATGTTGGGAAGAACAAATTAATGAACATAGAATAAACTGGGATTTAAGGTAGTACAGATGCCATTAGAGCTCAACGTGGCTTAACATATTTACTAACCAGCCATTTTTCCATCCAATGAAAGGTTGCCCCCCCCCCCCCCCCCCCCCCACCACCCCCCAACCACCACCCGGCCCCCAACCAACCAACCACCCCACCCCCCCCCCCCAACCCCCCCCCCAACAAAACACACCACACTCCCACCCACCCCCACCAAA
>Ga0131853_10011659_pt1:0-7500 | contig 16100 bp, 7 predicted proteins | sample TergutLab28metaG_FD_92764 | JGI IMG/M metagenome (GOLD analysis project Ga0131853, IMG submission 92764) | Labiotermes labralis P1 segment gut microbial communities from Petit-Saut dam, French Guiana - Lab288 P1 (version 2) (version 2) | ecosystem: Host-associated > Arthropoda: Insects >...
CACCCCCCCACCCACACACACACACACCCCCACACACACACACACACACACACACACACACACCCACGCACACACAAACACACACACATACCCACACACACACACACACACACACAAACACACACATACATACACGCACACACACACACACACACATACACGCACACACCACTTATATATATATATATATATATCCGCTTTTTCTTATACAGGCATTACAGTTTTTGGTGGACCTTAGCCTCTTCTAAAATTGTCTATCCTGTTTCCAGTTTTAGAATCTTTTCAGCAGAACCTATTTTTTATTGGGTGGGGTTGGTAGCCCCACGCCCAACCTCCGACACAGAGGAAGAGGGTATCCCTTTTTGTCTGGGTTATCACCTTTGACCTGTCTGGCATGGTAGACCCTACTATAGTAGCTACGCTACTGCCAGCATAGCTCTCAGGATAATTTGAAAACGCAAGCTCCACCACTACATCAAAGTGGGGGATATGTGTGTGTGTGTTTGTGTGAGTGTGGGTATGTGTGTGTGAGTGTGGGTATGTGTGTGTGAGTGTGGGTATGTGTGTGTATGTGTGTGTGTGTGTGTGTGGGTGCGTGTGTATGTGTATGTATGTGTGTGTGTATGTGTGTATGTGTGTTTGTGGTGTGTGTATGTGTGTGTGGGTGTGTGTGTGTGTGTGGGTGTGTGTATGTGTATGTGTGTGGTGTGTGTGTGTGAGTGTGGGTATGTGTGTGTGTATGTGTGTGTGTGTATGTGTGTGTGTGTGGGTGTGTGTGTATGTGTATGTATGTGTGTGTATGTGTGTTTGTGGTGTGTGTATGTGTGTGGGTCTGTGTATGTGTATGTGTGTGTGGTGTGTGTGTATGTGTGTGTGTGGTGTGTGTATGTGTGTGTGTGTGTGTAACGTGTACACAGAGTTTCGCAGATTGCCAGTGCCTTTGCTGTTCATCCAGTAATATAAGAAACTTCCAAGTCTTCCAGAATATTTGTAAACGTGTAGGCCTTTGGACCTACACGTTTCCGAAGTCGACGACCTCCATAAAGTTTTCAGAAATTCTAGAGGCAATATCTTTATAAACACACTGTAGGCCTGTTAATGTTGACTGGCTTTTAACCGGAACGGGATCCTGCCAACAGCCAGTCAACATAAACGCATGACATATACCAACTGCTGTATATACAAAATAGTACCTGCTTATGATGAGCAGTAAGCCTGCTCGAAACATGTAGAAGTTAATTATTGAAATAAATTTAAAGTAAATAGTGCAACCTGTTGCTTCCCATTGCAAGGATATTTCACGATGCACGGTCAACAAAACATTAAATTTAAACAATGTAGACCTGTTACATTTTAGAGACTGCATCTAATCCAATATCTTCAGCAGACTAGTTAGCCAAATATGGCTTCGAACAAAGCGTTTGTAACCCCTGATATTTAAGTATGCGTCAGTATATGCCCAATGTACTCCATCTCAGGTCCACAAGAAGTCAACGTACTCTCACCGCCTCTTAAAGTCAGTAGGAGAAACTCTTGACTCCAATCTATATGTCCTGTGCATAATGGAGAATTTATGTAACGATGGAACTGTATGGGTACAGATACTTGACCAAGGTTATACTTTTGAAGAGAGAACATTTCATTTTAGTTTTTTTTTGTTAAATTATATGAACTGCACTTTTTGTCGGAAAATTTTATTTTCAGTTTCCGTGACTCTTTGCCCTCTGTTTACCGTGGAGGAAACACGCATATCGGGGTTTAGCAATATACACAGAAAGACTAGTGACAACAATAGTGTATAAATAGTTGGAGTAGCAGTAGCAGTAGTAGTAGTAGTAGAAGTAGTAGTAGTAGAAGTACTAGTAGTAGTAGTAGCAGTGTTAGTAGTAGTAGTAGGAGTAGGAGTAGGAGTAGTGGTAATAGTAGTAGTAGTAGCAATAGTAATAATAAGAGTATTACTAGCAGCAGTAGTATTAATATTAATAGTAGTAATACTAGTAGTAGTAGCAGCACCACCAGTAGTGGGTGTTAGTAGTAGCAGTAGTAGTAGTAGTAGTACTAGTAGTAGTAGTAATAGTAGCAGCAGCTGTAGTATTAATAGTAGTAATATTAGTAGGAGTAGCAGCAGCATCAGTATTAGTACTAGTAGTAGTAGTAGCAGCAGTAATAGTGATAATAGTAGTAGTAGCAGCAGCACTAGTATTAATAGTAGTGGTAGCAGCAGCACCAGTAGTAGTAGTAGTAGTAGCTGTAGTGGTTGTGGTAATAGCAAGAGTAGCAGTAATCGGATTTTTTTTTTCGTCCATGACACGTCAGTCGCCAGTAGGTCAGGATCTCCTCATTATCGCGATCATACTGAAGACACACCACACTTGGCAGGACTCATCTGGACGAGCGATCGGCCTGACGCACAGACCTCTACCTGACAACATAAAACAATCGCAAGAGACAGACACCCATGCCCCCGACGGTGTTCGAACCCACGGTCCCTACAAGCAAGCGGCCGCAGACCCACGATTTAGACCGCGAGGCAGCAAGTTGCTCCGAAAATCTGGCCCAAGATAAAGACACGATATTTCACCTAAGCATTGGTAAATGTAGTAATGTACAGGGCGTCATATCTTAGAGATTGGAATGTTAGAAAACAAAGACACCAGCAAAAACAACAACACTACTACCAACGACAACAACAACAACATAATCATCATCAACAATAACAACGACATAACCTCGCCATACATTATCGCCTGAGCTAAATGTTTCCAAGCCCGTCTGCTGACGATTCCATTCTTCTGAGAATGTTTTACAGACTCAACAAAAGAGATTTATAAGGTTTTTGCAGTGGTGATACGAGACTGTACCGTGGCGTAACCTAATTCCGACGTTTGGAAATAACGTCCTGCCTTCACTTTAAAAGGTCGATAGATCTTAAATATAGGGTCTAGATCTAAGTCCAACTGTAACTCTAGATCAAGAATTGCCTCTTGAAAGCATTAGTACTTTCTTTCAGATCTTCGGGCTTCCTTTACTACGCGATGCAGCGCCATATCTCAGAAGATGGGAAGCCTCAGCTGCACCGCTGTGCAAGCTCAAAAATGTATTTTGATGAGTCTGTAAAATCATTGTTCTATTGACTCGTAATGGCCTGCCAGAAGGATTCAGTGCGTTGTGACAAGGTAAAGACACAGTGGGAAGTACTGATACTGTCAATAAAACAGAACTTGATGAATGGCAAGACAGCACGACGGATTTAGAATGCGGTGGAACCTGTTTCTGTCTTGTCACATCCACAATTGTCTTGCCATCCGAATCACGAAAATGTTCACAGTAGCTACATCGATGCCACATTACATGACACTTGTAATTGCTGGGAATACTATGCAAGAAGCGTTCTGAGCGGGAGAAAAATTCAAAATATAAAACTCAAAATTATCCTCTGATTTAGGCGGTTTTTGCCTTCCCAAGGGCGGCGACAGGACTCGAAATTGTTGCCCAAATTTTTATTTAGTTCCGACAATGGTAAACAATCACTGATATCCCGAGCAAGCTTGCTGCCTCAAAATTCTAGGCCCTAACACCATTAATCTGATGGTATCACGATCTTCTGAAAGGCCAGTAAATATTTGTTTATAAATAAAATATGTCAGTCAATAACACAACATTTTATTTAATATACAATAAAAAAAGTATATTAGTCAGGGCTACATGTTTCGACCTTTGTTAGGTCATACTCAGGCCCTCCAAAAAAACAGATCCAACAGCTGTCTATGTTTTACTACATTGTGGGATCCCAAATGCTTACAACTCTTTCGTTACAAAATTGTAAAGTACATAAGCTTGTGTATATTGAACTTATTATGTAACGGTTTTAGCTTAAAAAGTTGGACATTATCAGATATGGTAGTATATTAAAACCGCTGTATTTAATAGATTGTATAGGAAATTGGTTTAAAATTGATCAAGTAAGGTCGTATATTGAAACAACTGTATATAATAGACTCTTGTGCTTTATAGTTTGTAGAAGGTGAAAAATATTTGTTAAAATATATGGGGTCATACAACGTGGATTCATACAACATGGGATCATAAAACATGGGGTCATAAAACATGGGGTCATACAACATGGGGTCATACAACGTGGGGTCATACAAATTGGGGTCATACAACATGAGGTCATAAAACATGGGATCATAAAACATGGGGTCATACAACATGGGGTCATACAACGTGGGGTCATACAAATTGGGGTCATAAAACATGGGGTCATACAACGTGGGGTCATATAAAGTGGGGTCATACAACATGGGGTCATAAAAGATGGGGTCATACAACATGGGGTCATACAACATGAGGTCATATAAAGTGGGGTCATGCAACATGGGGTCATAAAACATGGGGTCATACAACATGGGGTCATACAAAGTGGGGTCATACAACATGGGGTCATACAACATGAGGTCATATAAAGTGGGGTCATACAACATGGGGTCATAAAACATGGGGTCATACAAAGTGGGGTCATACAACATGGGGTCATACTACACGGGGTCATACAACAGAACAGTTGAATCTTCGGAAGCAGCTTTGTTTTAAGTATTGTCCCTGGATTGTTTGAAGGTATTAAGGAATAACAGATAAATTTTTCAGATTGATTGGGTTTTGTACAGAGAAAGGAATCTGGGTGTTTTAAAACGGAGTCTGTCTCAAGATGGCTCAGAGGCCACAGTTTGAACGCCAACTTGTGACAGACCAACAGTGACATGCATTCTAATGCACAGGCGCCTACATACTCTGTGTGGGTTCATAGCAGTGCTGAAGTATATGCATTAACAAAAGCACTGGTCAGATAGGTGACAGGAGCAGGTGATAGCAGCACCTGTCCCTCGATTCGGCACGCGACTGAGCATCTGCCGTGCATGCACCCCATCCCCTCAATGGCCATTGGCTCGGCTGGTCTCCTTGAATCAGAATACTCCAGGTTCGTACCTGGAAGTCTACAGTTCAAATCGCTGTTAGTATCCCACGCTTTAATTTAAATGTAGGCGGTATTACAGTTTACGTTATATTGTTTACAAATCCATGATGTCGATATTGCGTATCGCATTTTGATACTGTTTATTCCGTGCATCTTTTCAAAATTATTCTTTCATAACAACAAAGAATACACAAAAATATAATCTTATGTTGCTCCTACATTTTCGGTGTTATTTACGTCAAATTTATCGACCTTTATACCAACGTTTTTAAACCTGATAAAACACAAAACATTACAGATATAATTCCTGCTATATTACAACATTCATCCAGCTGGTGTCAACATACGTATTTTTTTTTAAAGTTCTACACGTCAGTCGTTAACACAGCATTTTATTTATATACAATGCTATATATATCCGGTCGACATGTTTCGACCTATTCGGTCATACTCAGGCCCTCCAAGAAAAACAGATCCACAGTTCACATTCTGAATAACCAGAAACTAAAAGCTGTTTTTATATTTTTTAATGTATTTTTTATATATATTTATTGTTGTTTAATATAATACATTTTAACACACCAACTTCCCGGACAACTTATAAAACTAAAATAATTTTTATGTCATCTTTTTATACAGTGTTTTTAATATACTGCCAGATCTGATAAATCTCTAACTTTAAGCTGACACCATCACACAATAAGCTCAATTTCTAAAGCTTATATACTCTTCACTATTGAAACTTGTAAGCACTGGGATCCCATAATGCAGAAAAACTAAACAACGCTTAGATCTGTGTTCTTGGAGGGCCTGAGGACAACCGACTAGGTCGAAACATGTCGCCCGGTCATATATACCATTGTATATTAATAAAATGTTATGTTAACGACTGACGTGTAGTATTTTATTGATACGTATGTTTCTTAAATTTTTGATTACGATGGTACATACGTTTCATAAAAAATGTATTGTATTGTATTAAAACAATGAAACAGTAATATTTTTACGGCGTTTTCATTAATTATAGTTAAAAGTTGTACGTCGATATGCTGCAGTTTTTTACTCTGCACACAAACATCCAATTTTGTCTTCGATCCTGTACGTATCTGGTCCCTGTTTGGTGTGTTTTTAGTTCCGTTTAAGAGGTGACTATGTCAAATGTGTATTTGTTTGTGTTATGAATAAACGTCTGCATGTCTTTTGAGCTTCACAGTAATTTATTTCAGATTTATCACAGATATATTACACAGCCATAAATTATTTCATGCTTTCATTCAGCATTCTCTACGCAACAAATATTTGAATTAAAATGTTACATTTAAATAGGATCTACAGTTCTACAAATGTCTTCTAATGTTAGCCTTCGGAGAACATCAATCATATAATGTCTTAGTTACACGCAAAACGGATGTTAACTGATACAAAGGACTGAGGCGAACTGAATTTAGATGCTTTGGCACAAATTTGCGGTAATTTAAACTAATCAGCACTTTAAATTTTAAGTAACTTTCTATCGGAAGCACAATACTGGAAGGACGGGACTTACCCGTGATGCGTTAACAACACAGCCTGCATTTTACGTCACGCAACGTGCAGAACACAAGTATAATGCTGACAGAGAGCGTAATAAACACTTCGAAATTATGATGATGTCTTGCAAACAAGTAAAATCAGAATGATATATTTGACAGAAGGAAGAGTAAATCAGCACTATTAGCAGAAGAAGCAGTAGCAGTATCGGTAGGTGTGGCTGTAGCAGTAGTGGTAGTAGTAGCGGTATCTGTTGTACAAGATTATACTTACTCACTTATTCCTAAAACCGGTAGTTTTAAATGGATTTTACAAGAACAAATTAGATTCGAGGAATAATTGCTGGCTTGCGGTTTATAGTATTTTATATTGCAGTGTAATAAGCGTAGATAAAAGGAAATATACAAAAATATGAAGTTATGCTGCGGTTTTATGTCAGTTTTAAGTGTCCAGTTTGATAAACGAAAAGAGACGGTGAAATACAAAAAATGCTTATGGAGATTCAGCAATTCAGGGGTGGGGGGTGATGGAAAATTCTCGGTGGGGGGGGGGGTGATGGAAAATTTTCGCTATGACAATATTCTTACCTAGACGTCAAGACGGCTCTTACGACTTATTGTTAGGATGATAAAATGAAAAGAATTGGGCGAACAGGACATGTGACACATGCAGGATACAAGAACCTCTGCGTAGTTTTGTTCTGAAAAGCCGTTTGGAATTCCAGATTCTACACGAAGGAATAATTTTGGAATTTTTAAATTTTCTACTTAATTCAGCTAAAATACCCTATGGTTTAATAGCTAATGTTTATAAAGGAAATAAGAAATGATAAATGGAAAATAACAATATCAATATACATGTAACATTATCGATGTTCCGTGCTATAAACTAGCTCACAACATTTATTCCAATAACTGCAGAACAACAAAGAGACAATTGTTTTGAAATATACGACACCCGCCTACACGTTTCGGCCTACGATGGCAACCTCCAGG
>Ga0131853_10011659_pt1:12500-16100 | contig 16100 bp, 7 predicted proteins | sample TergutLab28metaG_FD_92764 | JGI IMG/M metagenome (GOLD analysis project Ga0131853, IMG submission 92764) | Labiotermes labralis P1 segment gut microbial communities from Petit-Saut dam, French Guiana - Lab288 P1 (version 2) (version 2) | ecosystem: Host-associated > Arthropoda...
ATTTTTAATGCTAGTAGCTAAGGTGTTTCCCGCCTAATTACTCTGTAGTGTCAGACGTTGTCCCTGTTAAGTTTGTAAGTAATTTGAAAATAAATAATTCCGTACTGAAGAACTTCCCTTGAAAAGTAAGCAGTTAGTTGCGTTTGTGGCACCGGAAGGCACATTACCGTATTTAAAACAGATGTCCTACTCTATTCTCAAACAGATCAGCCAAGTTAATCTCTTCACACTGTAGTCACACGTAACACAATGGAAGCCGGGCCAGCCTAGTCAGTATACCGACAAGTCTATCGAAGCTCGACCCTGGCATTGACAGAGACTTCTCTTCCCTTTAAGGCCCAAATCGACTCTGAGACCCACCAAACCTCTCATCTAATAATTAGCAGCGGCTGTTTTTGTGAGGTTAAAGTGGCGGAAAAATGAATGTCGATCTTGGGCCTATGTCAAGAATGCATTATGGCTTATTATCTTCTCATCTTCGCTTCAATCTCTCTCGAGATTTCTTTATTGGATTGCTTATTCTTCTACGCAACGTCGGTTTAGGGCAATAGAAATTTACGTACCTTTTAGGGAACGTGCAATTAAATAAGCGTATTTTTCTACCCTAAAGAGCAGAGATATCAACTTCCTCCGAAACGTCCGTAAGTTTCTATCATATTCTACATCGTCGTATAGTAGAAGAGAGGAGCAAAGCTCCCGGGCCCCGATTCCCCTTGCAAATGTAATTTGTGAGGTGAAGCCTCAATGTCTTTTGTGTCCTAAGTACGGAACTTGCTTCATCACGCCTCTCTGGGGCCTAGAATTTTGAGGTGGTTTCCAAATTTTTGGAAAATTTGTGCATTCTTTTCCTAGAAGAAGGTAATACTAAAGCCAACATCAACAGAAGTTCAAATTTTCCCTGACTTATTTGAACAAAATGTTGTAGACATTTTTCAATCCATCTGCTCTTGCTTACTTAATTCTTACAGATTTAATCACTACAATAATATGAAGCAAAGAATACAAATTATTGAAACTTATCACCGTGTACTCTCCTTATTCCTGCTGCTTCCTGTTTCTTGAATAGATATATAGTGTAATCTCGGTTACCCGAGGGCGGATTATCTTGTTTGCCGTTTATTCGTGCTTGATGTAATTTGGTAAAGACTAAAGAAGAAGATGGGAAATAACTTTTTATTTTATTTTCCTTAGGGAATCGCGAAAGCCAAAAAAAAAAAATCAAGGACTACGTGCCTAAAGTCCCGGGATCGACTAAGCCTCCAAAAGAAATTAGTACCAGGTATATCCTGAGGGGTAAAAAACGGCCGGTGCATACGGCAGACGAACTTGCCACCTTCATGTGCCTATTGTCTAGAAATTCTGGAAGCCTGAACCTTCTGGAGGTCTTAGGACCTGTCCAGGCCTCTAATGGGCTAGAAAAAATTTGCCTAAAATAATAAGCATAAACTATTTATGTATTAAGCATGTAATAAAAAATACATCTTTGTTTCCTTTTTTCGTGGCTCAATAAAGTGCATGTTTTAAATTATCCGTGTTCCTCAATTGTCCTGTGCCCCCTCAGCGCCCTGACGCAGGATAATCGATAGTACACTGTATTCAATCACGCTGTCAATAAGACGCACTTCAAGTAGAAGGAGAGTGCTGTAAAGACCTAAAGATTAAAACCATAAGGCAATTTAAACATAATACAAAACTGTAATGTGCATATATATATATACATTCATACAGCCATGAATACAACAATATTACAATTAGTAGCGTTATATAAATTACCACACATACTGTATAGTCACTTAATAAAGTTCTTTGGACAACCTGATGATGGCCTACATACAGGGTCGAAACATGTAGTTGTATATTATATATCGCTACTAATTGTAATATTATTGTGTTCATGACTGTATGTATATATATATATATATATACACTACATCTTTGTGTTATTGGCCTAACACAAAGGGGATGACACACCTTAAGAGGCAAATTAAACATATTCTTCGCATAAGAAACGTTATGTGGGATTTATTTTACCTCCGATAATAAATTTATTTCGTTTTAGGAATCAGGTTTTCCTTAAAAACAATTCATTGAAATGTAAAACGAATGTGCAGTAATCACTGCTGTGTCTGCCTTACGCAGGAACAGATGAATGGGTTTTAAAGACAAGTAGGAGGCACAGAAAGCGAACGGACAAATAGAAAAGAAATAAACAAGATACCAATCCCCCTCTTCCTTCAACGTTTCTCTAAATAAAACAAAACACAAATGAATATAACAAAAAGAATTGTGTTTCAGCTTCTCTTCAGTTGCCTGAGATGCAGTCGAAAGAAAGAAATATCGATGTGATAGAAGTAAATTACCATTCGACATTCTTTTGTTATGTGTCCGCGATGACTGACGCTGATTAACATCTCAACACTGAAATGAACAGATAATGCTAAGTGCATCTCCGTGTTGGGAGTGGGGTGTATGTTGCTAGTTTTTTGTTTTGGGAAACGGTCTCTTTCTGTTTCTAAGCAACTGGAAAGCTGACTGTAACGATAACTTAATAGTGACGTCATAAAAATAATAAAGTGGTGGGAGAATGGACATCTTAATGAGGAGATGTTGCGTATTCTTTGGACTGAACAGTACAAAACACTTACTCCATATTAGAGTAACAGTTAGTGTCTCTCTACCAGACCTGTTGACTACACAAGTCAACAGCCATATGAAAACGAAAAAGACGCTTATTTTCTTATTAATTGTGAAAAACGCATTTCCAATATTAGAGCAAATATTTTGTATCATGTCTCTGCTATGTTATGCGTGTAACATTTTGAGCCACAAGAAAGCATTTCTATCATTTTTATAATTCTATTTTGCTCGTCTAAAAATGTCTGTGAACCACACTTGGAAGTTTCACAAATGGCGGCATTTTATTCTTGTTTTTATAATAATCTATCCCTTCACTGCATTTCCAATTCGTAATCATAAGCGTCACACAATTCAACGTCGTGTGATTTATAAGGTTGAAAACAGATTTTAAGTAATAAAGGAACTTAGGGACAAAAGCAGTCAGCTTAATTTTCATTGCTTGATTAGCAGTTCTGAGTAAACACGGAAACAGAGGGTGCAATAAATGTTAACACACGACGACACCTTCATATACCGGACAAACAAGAACGGTATTCATCACACAATTTATCTGACATTCGTTTGTTACAGCTTCACATACGCCTGTGTTTAAAATGTTACTAACACAGTTCAACACGAAGTTATCATCACGTATAATCAGCTATTTAAATCAAAAGAATTGGAAGTGAAGAGCTCAGAAATACGTTTTACAAAATGAGGTTACACAGCCGAGAAAAATCTACCAAATTTTCGGGTGTTATAACGATGTGCAAGATAAAATGATTTTTTTGCATTACAAGCGGTACACTTATTTATAATGAGGTAGTAGTAGATCTGAGGAGAGAAAGAAGAATTAACGTGGGAGAAACGGGACTTTCTTTTTTAGAATTACAGATATTTATCCCCCCCCCCCCCCACCAAACACCTACGGTTCTGGGGGTAAAAAAAACTTCCTGCCTCCTCATCCACAAAGATTCCCTATAA
>Ga0131853_10011664_pt1 | contig 16097 bp, 6 predicted proteins | sample TergutLab28metaG_FD_92764 | JGI IMG/M metagenome (GOLD analysis project Ga0131853, IMG submission 92764) | Labiotermes labralis P1 segment gut microbial communities from Petit-Saut dam, French Guiana - Lab288 P1 (version 2) (version 2) | ecosystem: Host-associated > Arthropoda: Insects >...
TAAATTGAATAAGCAGTCGTGGACAGCCGACAAGGGGTGGTCCTCCAGCTTGGGGGTTGGGCGAGGTGCTAACAACCCCTCCCTGTAAAACATTCATGTTAAGAAATACTTGCAGGTATGATGTTTCCTCTGGAGATAAAACAATCCGGAGGTAAACTACTCCCCCACTCGGTTCTCCGGGGGGGGGAGTGTTTCTAGGGGAAGCATCGCGCAAAATACACAGGGAATTAAAGGAGAAGTCTACCGGTCAAAACCAAAAACACTTGATGAACTGCAATAACCTAACCGAGATACTGCCGCCATTCACGTTTATTTCTTAACCTCTAGACGCCTAACGTCAACTATAGTTGACGTACCGCACTGCTAACCTCCAAAGCTGCATTTTATATATTTATTCAACAAATGTAGCTACCGAATATTTTAAACATGGCGAATACTCTCCGTTTTGTTCTCTTCAAAATGCAGTTTGTTTCATAATTCTAACTTATTTTGTTCCTGTATTTTTAACATTTTATATACAGGGTGTGCTAAAATTTAAAAAAAATAATTCCGGCGCCAAAAGGCTAAGGAAAGTTGTTCAGTCTGTGTCTCCCAGCTTGCAGAAGTGTATGCAAATTGCTGGGACCTATGTTAGAATCTGACACTGTATTGTAGTGTGTCAGCTTTGAAACGTTGCCCGATTTGTAAAAATACAACGTTTAATTTAGGAAGCAGAGTCATTTGACTTCATAAAGGCTGGCGTCAAAGTCTCTTGACATTAGATTTTTAACATGTTGCCTCTAAAGTCAAGTGACGTTTTTCGACTTTCACTACAGTTTACCTGTATGTGTCACTTCAATTATAAACGTCAATCAGAAGACTAAGGGTCAGAACTGTAAACATCGACCTTTGCTTCAGAGCATAGCTACATTCTCCTTTTGTAAACATATGACGGGCAGAAATGAGTTTCAACACCCTCAGCTGATTAACTATATGTCACTCAGGTTAAGCATTAGACAAACCAAACCAAACGTCACGTTTAGTTAACCTATATTTTGGTACTGACTTTGTTTCCGAAATCAGGATTATGACGAAAATACACGAGATAGAAATGGGAATGCTAACAGATTTTAATTTAAACGTCCTAAAAATTATGTATTTAAATGCTTTTGCCTCTCTCTTAATCATGTTAATTCCAGTTTCCTTATCCTTATTATAGAAATGGAAACATGTAAAAACTATTAGCTGTTTTTTCTATTACAGAAGTGCCACAATTACTTTCGACTCCTGACAAGTAGTAGTAGTAGTACACATTTCTTTACTAGTACTTTCAAGCATAAAAATCTCACTATTAGTTTAAGAGACATTAAGCGACGTTTCCACTCCTGTGGACGGAATTTTATTCTAAAAGTCGCCATTTATGTTACAGTGTTTTGATAGTGGATCGTGTTTTTGTGCTTCTGTTATTACTGGGAAAATTAATATGTAGGTTTACAGATTTACTTGTAGGATACTGTGGACAGGGTAGCTCAGTCGGTATAGCGACTGACTAGGGGCTGGACGGTCCGGTGTCGAATCCCAGTGTGGACGAGTTTTTTCGCCCGTCCAGACCGGCCCTGGGGCCCACCCAGCCTCCTGTAAAATGGGTACCGTGTCTTTCCCGGAGGTAAAGTGCGGCCGGGGCGTGCTGCTGACCACTCACCCCCTTCTAGTGCCGCAGTCAGGGAACAGTAGAGCTATACCTCTACCCACCCTCTGGGCCACACCGGGCCTGTAACGGGATCACTTTACCTTTTACCTTTTTTACTTGTAGGATACTGAAGGAGACAAAAGAAAGGATCATATTACAATGAGTTGTTTAGAGAAGAGGCTTCAGTTCAAATTCTATTAATGGAGTTTGAAGGAAAACGACTGCAATGACTTGGACGTGTGAAAGTAAATGACAGACCATGGGCTAGGCTACTGAGCAGGGCAATGGAATTACAGTTAACACAAAAGACATATGAAATCGAAATGGAAGTATTGTAGGATGACAGATGAGAATGGTGGCTTTTCTTTCACCGATCTGTATAAATGACAGCGATGTTCTAAGAATTATAACAGTAACAAATTATGCCTACAAGAACAAAATTTGAAATTATTCCTATGTTGCTACTTTTACAAAAAAAAAGTTACAGTCTCGTTTATGCACCGTGCTTCTTCCAACTTGTTCTTTTTTCTACATTGGACAAATACACACACATTTTACTGTGTTTACGTTCGACTTCCTCTTGCCGCTTTCAGTGTTTTCTTCCACTGTCGGCATAGTCTTTCGAGTTTCCACACAAAATCCTCGACAAATGAGCTTACACAAATCGGAATCCAAAGCTCGTCTCTCCTTTCTGTCGAAAAAGACCTCATCGCTTGACTGCTCTACAGGCAGCACTACACAGAATATCACACCACAAAAATCTTTGTGTAGTCCTCTCTCCTTTCTGTCGCTACAAACCTTATCGCTTGACTGCTGTAACACAACACTACATAGAATGCCACACCACAAAAATCTTTGTGTAGTCCTCTCTCCTTTCTGTCGCTACAGACCTTATCGCTTGACTGCTGTAACACAACACTACATAGAATGCCACACCACAAAAATCTTTGTGTAGTCCTCTCTCCTTTCTGTCACTACAGACCTTATCGCTTGACTGCTGTACACACAGCACTACATAGAATGCCACACCACAAAAATCTTTGTGTAGTCCTCTCTCCTTTCTGTCACTACAGACCTGCTATGCAGAGAACACTGCACAAAATTCCTCGCCTTAAAAATACAGTATTTTAGCCAAAATAAAAACAAATAGTATTGCTATTTTGTTTCGTTATACTACTGAAAATTTTGTTGCCAGTTGGTAAGCAGAAGAGCTGGTGAGCTTTTTAAATAAACAGCTAGTAAGGACATTTGCTTATATCGCCAACCTTTTAACTGGTTATACCACACTTAGCTTGAGAGGGTAAGAATTGTTAGCTAGTTAATGTGTCCTCCATTTTATGGAACCAAAACATTTAACATTGTATAAGATTTGGGGTTTCTGTCATGAATTTGAAAGCAGTAAATCATCCAAAACGTACGTAAATTTATATCATATTGCCAGAATATATTAATCTTCTTTGACAAAAGCTCTCCTAAGAGTTCACTATTATACCCTACCATGACCGAAGTAAATTCGGTCCAAACCCTCACAATATCGAATGCACACTTTAATATTATCCCTTTCTAGGTGTACGTTACTCAAGTGTCCTATCATCTTTAGGTTTTAGACTGACATTCTGTAGGCATTTCTCATCTCCTCCATCTGTGCTACATACCTACAAATATCCCTTTCTTTATGTGATAACCCTCTTTTCTTTGCGTTTGAATCTATGACTTTAGGTGTGGTTTGCCGATGGTTATGTGCTCAATTTCAAAGGGCTGTTTTGCCATATTATGTATATGGCGTTGTTCAATTGATGTAAATTTTAGGACGCAGATTTATTCAAGGGTTTCAGAGCTCAGATTTATTAATTTGTCTTCTGAATTAATTTGTTTGTATCTGAAAGCGTTTTTTCCGCCAATCCATAGCTTTCTAAAGTTCACTTAAAAGAGGATAGGAATTTAGGACTCTCGTCATAACTAGCCCCTTGGAGAGAAGCCCTTCCTGTGAAGTAGACGGTCCACTAGTTAATAAAGGGAGCTTACAGATTTGTGGAACTTGATGTTTTATTGCCATGGTGTTTGAACCTGGTCACGGCAGTGATTATGTAGAATAAGTTCGACGCCGTGTTTTTTACTAAATAGGTAGCAAAAATTCTATGTTTTTTTTGGCAGTGCATCTCTGTATAATCTGTTTCAAATGAAGCCAACTAGGTGCACACTAAATCTTAGTATATTTATTTTAGCTTCTCTACATGTTTCGGGCAAATATGTGCCCATCATCAGGAGAACTTACTGTAACTATGCGACACTGGTATTTTTAACTCTGTACGGGTGGCTGTCTGGTCTGGAGACCAGACAGCCACCCGTACAGAAGCTGAAATAAATATACTAAGAAGTAGTGTGCACCTAGTTGGCTTCGTTTGAAAACGGTAGTAACACTGTGTAGGAAACTGTTTCCCACATCTCTGGGGTAAGAAAAGAAGACAACACGTTCTACAGATACGTTTGTACTAATCCACCAAAATACACAGTGTCACTTCCCATTAAAAATGCTATTCATTTTGTATGCGTTTGATTTCGGTTCATAAAATACTGCGCTGTATTTATCCAATGTTCATGTTGATTTTGTATTTCCATTTAGTATTACATCTCAATATATGCACTGTCTTAAGGTTTTCAGATTAAAATTCCAAAACCTCTTTTCATATCCCCTACGTGTTACATGACTCCCGTTCTCAATTTCCATCATTGAATCATCTTAGCAATATTTACTTTATTACAATATGTTTCCGTCAACACAACTAACATTTAAAGTATATCATTACTACGACATGTTTCGACTTGTGACAGTCATCATCAGGCTGATCTGAGAAACGTTTAACATTTTACAGGTTTTATTTTGTGCATTTGGGATCCCATATGCCTTACACCGTATAATATTGTTAGGTAACTTACATACAATGCTACTGTATGTAACATAAAGCACGTGGTGTGAGCGAAGCTATTTGCTGACCGTTGTTCTTCCAATTCGTGACTATCTGCAGGATTGGGGGGTAAAACACAACGGGATGACTTCATTCAAATTGTTAGCTAGTCAAGCTCAAAGCATCAACCAGTATAGGAACAAGTCGAAACATGTCACAGTAATGTTATACTTTACATGGTAGTTGTGTTGACAGAAATATATTGTAATAAAGTAAATATTCAGATAATACAACGGGATGACTTCGTTCAAAACATCTTAGCAATATTAGACGGAAAACGCAAATCATCCGCTTGATATTATATATATAGCTACTTTACAGTAGTCCTGTCTTATTCTGTCCTTCTTAGTCAAAAAAAAGTTTTATAAGTACAGAACATAATTTTCGGCCACCTACAGGCCTAGGCATTAGGCGCTGCAATACGGAATGCTTGCATACAGTCTTTAATATTTTAAGCCATTATTTCTTAAAAAGTGTTTAGCGTACAGTTCAGAAGATTAAATCATCGGATAGACCGAGTCATGAAGTGTCACAAAAAACAACACAATTAGCGCCACTGAGGGCTTGGGTTATGATTCATCTTCCTGACACACATATTGCCCAATGTCGTGATCAGTTTTTGCTCAGGCCCCTTTAATCAAACTTTGAGCGTTTCTGATGTCATCGGCAGCGGTGGGACGTAGACCTTGTCCCTAGCAAACCCATAGAAGAAGAAATTTCTGTATTTGAGATCTGATGGTCTCAAGGGCAATTTTACAGAACCCGTCTGTCCAATCCATTTATTAGTAAGAAACCCATCCAGCTGTGACCACTGTTCGTTACGAAGTGTTTTTGGATCACGATTGGAGATTCGGTATATCACCTTGTGGCTATTGTATTAACCAACTGTCAGCTTTTTTCCGATACTAATGAGTGTAGACGAATTACACAAAAGCTGCAACCTATGATTCCATACTGAAATTTTCGTATTTGTTGATTTTGTGTTGCTCATAACTTAAATATTCTTACAGTCAGTACATGTAACCAACATATATATATATATATATATAGTTTCCCGTCATTCCTCAAGGGAACATAGGGCCCTCACAAAGTTTCGCCATCTGACACGATTACTGGCGAGTAATTTGACTTCTTTCCATGTTGGTGTCTAATCTCTTCAAAGATGTAACCAACAAATACACGTAATAAAGTACAATTCATGACCTGTATCAAACTCCTACATGTTTCGGCACCGGGGTAGGCCCTCAGGGAGTCTTCTAGAACAAAGGGATACAAGTCCAATATAGGTATTGCATCGCCCTCACTGGAATGATTAAAATTCTAAAATGCATAACGTTTACAAGCATAAACTTATAAAGTTACAATGTCGTGATATTCTAACTATGTAATTGTGAGATGTGTTAAGGAAAAGCTCTAGCCGTTCACTTCACATACTCCATCTGGACCAATCTCTTCGGACCACATACTCGTATATAGAGACAGATGTTTGTATGCATACTTCATACAGAATATAAATAACTGCGAGCTTGTACTTGAATCGATGTCACATACTTTTAAAATTACAACATTTTAACTTTGCAATTTTATTCTTATTCTTATAATAAAATCAACTAGATGCGCTAATTTCTCAAATTTATTTTGTAATAAAACTCTACATTTATCTCAGTAATTAACCAAATTGATGCACAAAATTTTTGTTTTATAGTAAGTTTATTTGATGCCTCTACATGTTTCGAGCACATGTGCTCATCATCAGGAGGTCAAAATTGCATTTCACAGCCTCTGATATCATCACACGTATAGGTGTGATGATACCAGAGGCTGTGTAATGCAATTTTTACCTCCTGATGATGAGCACATGTGCTCGAAACATGTAGAGGCATCAAATAAACTCACTATAAAACAAAAATTTTGTGCATCAATTTGGTTAATTACGGAGATAAATATACTGAGATGCACGGTCAGCAAAACGTCAAAACTCTACATGTTTCGGACAGTTCCTCTGTCCATCATCAGAAGTTTTTCACTGTACACACAGCAATGGTGTATATCATAAAGGTTTGCTGACAGCTTGCGAGCAAGATCAGGATGTTCCATCCTGATCATACTCGCAAGCTGTCAGCATATACCATTGCTGTGTGTACAGAGAAAGACTCCTGATGATGGACAGAGGAACTGTCCGAAACATGTAGAGTTTTATTACAAAATTACTTTGAGAAATTAGTGCATCTAGTTGGTTTTATTATAAGAATATATCACGATGCACGGTCACCTGTATGTCAAATTGTAATTTTATGCGTGTCGATTTATGCATTTTATAATTGCAATATATTATTGATTCCAATTAGAGCGATACAATACCTAGTTTAGCGTGTTGGACTTATATTCTTTTGTTCTAGTAGACTCCTTGTTGGATGGCGCTCCGATGCCGAAACATGTAGGATTTTGATACTTGTCATGAATTGTGCATTTGTTGGTTGATTTATAGTGATTTCGTATTTGGTCTTTACGGCTGGAATATCCAGTGCATTAATCGTCCGCTGAGCAATACAGCTTTTAAGCTAATCAATCGACATTCTGCATAATTGTTGGAACTTAAATAGGTGTTGGTACGTGATGTGGACAGTCTTCTTCTTAGTTCCTAAACTTCATTGTTTACTTCGAACTGCTGGAGTAGTAACAATCTGTGGCTTGAACATATGGGAAGGCTTTAGTACTTATGGAAAACACTTTTTTTTTCATACTTCGTATACAACAACGATTTGTTAGTTTATAAATTAAACACTTCAATATTCTCATATTTTAAATTAATTCAACAGAGTGAAAACCGTAATTGTTTTCCGAATAATAACACGCCCTATTCTATGGGCCGCATATTCGCAAAATTCGAAAAACCTACGTCCCTGTAATTAAAGAGTCTTTTGACGGAGACGTGTATCGCGAACTGGTCAGCATATAACAGGTTTCCTTGTCAGTACATAAGGCTGAAACCTGACAAAGAAGAGGTCAAATGTGAGAGGTCGCCATGAATAACCGCTTACTGGCATTTATGTATTTGCATACTCTTATACGTATGTGCTTACATTGTTTGTACGACGCTGTCTGTATGAGCTGTTATGATTATTGTCCTATATACATATGCAAACATTAAGTAACCGAATGTTGAAGGAACGTATGATAAAGATAGAGTGGTGTCACGTAAATACATTGAATCGTGACATATAGTGTATATTGTAAACCGTATGAATTTTTCTGTGTAAGTTACATCATAGACCTTTGCAACCGCTCAATTATTTCTCTACATCTTATAACTGTCTACATATTTACTATCTATTTATCTATGGATCTGTGTATTGTCTATCTATCTATCTTTCTATCTATCTGTCTGTCTCTCTGTCTGTCTCTCTGTCTGTCTGTCTGTCTATCTATCTATCTATCTCTCCATCCGTCTATCTATCCATCCATCTCTCTATCTATCTATTCCTCTATCTATCTATCTGTCCATCTATCTGTCTACCTGTCCACTCGTGTCCATCTGCCTTTCCACCTATCTACCTATCTACTCGTCTCTCTGCCTGTCTATCTACTTGTAACAAATATCTATTTAATCAGTTCCTACAACCGCATTGTGTATAAGGTCTACAACCAATCCGACAAACCTGATCAGACCACAGTGTAGCTGGCGACATTTTGACATGTACTGTACATGCATCATTGCTTTGTCAGTGAAACAAGCAAAGGTGAGGCTGTCCGTTGTGTGTCTGTACAAATAGAGCTTCTTAAAACAAATTCCAGGAGTTCTTTCATGCTTCTCAACTACGTAATCAACTATAAGAAACATTGTTATGCTTGCTTGGACTTCACACACAGCAAAAGGCAAAACAGTTATTTCGAAGTACAATTTCTCTGCCAGCGCAGCACGTCATCTGGCCAACTTCCCACTGTTCTTGCGAAACGAGCAATGTTTAAGTCCTACAGGCAGCAAGAGATGAAGAAAACTCTCCAGGTACCACAGACTACTATTTTTCCACCTGCCTTATGGATTGTTCCTAAAACGACAGAAATACATCACGGGCAGGTCTCAGAATTTCTGTTTAAAGAATCAAGTAAGAGGGAAGTCAGAAACAGTGAAGCTGCCTCTTGTAGTGCCGAAACCCCACCTGAATGGTATCGTTACATGTTAAATGTAAAATTAGCTAATTGTGTATCGTTAAATTATATTTATCGATCTCTTTGTTTATCCATTCATCTACCGCCCCAAATTTTTCTCTATATCTCTCCCTCTGTTTTTGTCTCATCAGCTACAATTTTCTAACCAAGTAGTTTGGTGTAGAAGTTAAGCTTTTGTTCTTACACTCTCATTAATTTAGTACATTAATAAATGTAGAGCTCAGGTAAAACTGACTGACCACCTCTCGTATACTGCCATATACATATATATATATATATATAATACTTAGCATTTGTGTTGGCATATATGTACTAAACTACTATTTAATACACATTAAATAATATTAATGTATTAATTTAATATATATTAAATATAGAACAATAAATTAAATTAATATACATTAAATTGTTGCGGATTTTCATATATGTACATAACGTATACTGCCATATATATGGCGATAAACGTTATGTATATATATATATGAATGTCCGCAACAGTTTAATATATTAAACAAAATTTAATCTTCAGCTTTAATCGTTATTATACTATATACGTGTATATTTTAATTAATATTTAACAACAAATATCTGTGAACGGAAACTACATCTGATGCCGCTATACCTTGTACACAAAGAGACGCGTATATGACGTAGCTCTGTCGAATATCATTATAATATCATCGTGTATCTTTACTCCTGTATTTGTCTCCCTGATGATGTATCCGTATGAACGGATGTTTGTCAAGAACGATGCAGTGTGATATAAAACAACAAGCTGTATATAATGTGACAAGTGCATTTAGTTTAATGTCAATAAACAGTGACAAAAATGCACGGGAAATACAGAATATTAAGATATTGCAAACTTTCATTCGGGATGTACTCGGTTGAAATGTTGGAATAATTGTAAGCTATCATTATGTCTGTACTTTGTGTTGTTCGTCAGCCTGTACAGGCAAGTAACGGGATATTATCTTGAGACACAACATAGTCATTATGTTGTTTGTCAGCCTCTACAGACAAGTAACGGGATATTATCTTGAGACACAACATAGTCATTGTGTTGTTCGTCAGCCTGTACAGGCAAGCAACGGGATATTATCTTGAGACAGAACCTAGCCATTGTGTTGTTCGTCAGCCTCTACAGGCAAGTAACGGGATATTATCTTGAGACACAACATAGTCATTGTGTTGTTCGTCAGCCTGTACAGGCAAGCAACGGGATATTATCTTGAGACACAACATAGTCATTGTGTTGTTCGTCAGCCTCTACAGGCAAGTAACGGGATATTATCTTGAGACACAATATAGGCATTGTGTTGTTCGTCAGCCTGTACAGGCAAGCAACGGGATATTATCTTGAGACAGAACCTAGCCATTGTGTTGTTCGTCAGCCTCTACAGGCAAGTAACGGGATATTATCTTGAGACACAATATAGTCATTGTGTTGTTCGTCAGCCTCTACAGGCAAGTAACGGGATATTATCTTGAGACACAACATAGTCATTGTGTTGTTCGTCAGCCTCTACAGGCAAGTAACGGGATATTATCTTGAGACACAACATAGTCATTGTGTTGTTCGTCAGCCTCTATAGACAAGTAACGGGATATTATCTTGAGACAGACCATAGTCATCTCCCGCCAGACCACAACCTACTCGTAATTTTTAAAATATCCTTACTTTATTCTATGCTATCCTTTCGAGGTTTGCGATGAAACGTGATATTAAGAACTTAAGAATAATTTAACTTAGGAATAAAACAATTTTAAAAGCACTTTGCCCCGTCAGGTTTCAAAAAATTTCTTTGTGCATTACGTTTGTTAATTGATAGTTAAAAATACATAACTGACAATGCGCATAACATTTTTACCTTTGGTTACGTTCGTAAAGATAAACAGGAATGTAGGACTTGTTTGTACATGCCCGACGCACTTGCGGTTCGGATGACTTTTGTCAAATTCTTGTCAGTTGTCCTTAACAACACGTAGTATGGCGTAATACGTGACAGGTCATCACAGGTTTGCAAGTGGAACACAAAATTATGTGTCGTGTTGTGAAGGTGGCATGGTAACCTTTCATGGTGATGACATTGTGATAAGTTAAAAGTGAGATGCAAGCAGTGTGTTTTTAAATGTCAGTAAAAATATTTTATTGGAACTGTCTATTTTAAATTTAGTACGTAAAAAAAAAAGTAAAGTGATCCCGTTACAGGCCCGGTGTGGCCCAGAGTGTGGGTAGAGGTATAGCTCTACTGTTCCATGACCGCGGCACTAGAAGGGGTGAGTAGTCAGCAGCACGCCCCGGCCGCACTTTATCCCCGGGAAACACCCGGTACCCATTTTACAGGAGGCTAGGTGGATCCCAGGGCCGGTCTGGATGGATGGAGAATCTCGACCCCACCGGGATTCGATCCCACACCTTCCAGCCCGTAGTCAGTCGCTATAACGACTGAGCTACCCGGGCCACAAATTTAGTATTTATTTATGTATGTATGTATGGAATATCGCCCCCCTTTCTTACATAAAAGCCTATACGAAGTAAACTTCGGTGGCGTTTCACAGAAACGCATCTCCTTTAAAAAAAACAAGAGACAATAAACGGAAGATAGAGGCGTTTCACGTAACCATTGTTATCTTAGTAAAACAATGCTTATTTCATAATATGAGTGTGTCTCTATAGTCTTAGTTACCCAACATACAATGCGCATGTGCGGTCTTATACTGTCATCTGTGTCGTGTCACGCTGTACCGTTATATCAATATACATTATATAAAAAAGTCACGATTTTCATAAAAGCCTTTTTTTTAGCCTAAAATATGTGTTTTAAGATTCTCTGCAAATTCTGTCTGAAACGTTGCTCATTCTAAGAAGAGTTCAGCGAGATATTTGCATAAAACTGCGTACGTCTTCGTGTAAAGTACACATTATGCTTGTCAGATTTTAACGAAACTTCAAAAATTTCGACACAATTTCGAAAAATACTTAGATACCAAATTCCGTGAAAATCCGTCCGGTGGAAGATTAATTATTCCATACGCACGGACGGACAATACAAACAGACAGGATGAAGCTAATAGTCGCTTTTCGTAATTGTGCGAACGCGCCTAGGAAAAGGAACTGCTACGTGCCATGCAATGTATATGAAGTTTCTATGTGACAAATATTGAACAACACAGAGGAAAATTCTTCATGTTTGCACCGTGTATCAATGATAATTAAACACTTTATTATCCAACTACTGCACAATATATAATACGTAGATACAATTAAAATTATCAAATATTTTAAAATGCTCCATCATGTTTCGGATTACAGAGGATCCATCATCAAAGAGCCTTGTACAGTGCTTGGCTAAAAATTACAACTATGATTCCATCGTGTCCGTTGACATGGACAAGGTCGGTGTTATGGCAGCATATTCTGACCCGTTGTTCGTGTGTGTAATTCACTGTATATGAAGGTCTTCATATACTGTACATGAAGGCACTCATATACATTGAACTACACACACGCACAACGGGTCAGAATATGCAGCCATAACACCGACCTTGTCCATGTCAACGGACACGATAGAATCATAGTTGTAATTTTTAGCCAAGCACTGTACAAGGCTCCCTGATGATGGATCCTCTGTAATCCGAAACATGATGGAGCACTTTTAAATATTTTATAATTTTAATTGTATCTACATAATATATACTGTGCATTAGTTGGATAATAAAGTGTTTGATAGAGGGCAAAATGTATTACGGCTCTGAACAATGTATTTCTTTAAGCTTTGCTGAGTATGTGAGATGTGAACATGACGAAGAAAGTATTTAGAATTTGCTTGCAGTGCGATCGGAGACATCCTTTAATCTTCATACTGTGTTCTTCCGGGTTGTGACCGTGTAGTCTGGTAGATGGTTACCAATATTTCGCAACAACCTTTAGCCGCCACCTTTAGAACGCCCGAAAATTGAAGGCGGAAATTTCCTTAACAGCACTGTAAATCACGTAACTCACACTGTCGCAATTGAGCGGGTGTTTGTTCGCCGCGATATAAACCGCCAATCGAGCACTGTCTCACTTCTAATTATTGTGGTTCAGATGAGGTTACAGCCATCCGAGATGTGACTTCCTGTACTTTGATAAGCGGATACTAAAGTTTCGGAAGAATCTGCTGCCTCCTTCTTCAGCGTATGATATTTTCTTCCGTGAAGCTGGATGTATTATATTCCTCCGAAAGTGTACACTTATCTACCAGTAAACCTGTCTTCACGTCCCACAATGCCATAGGCATAACCTTGATTTACGTAGCTGTGAGGATCCAAAATCTTGCGTTCTAAATCATGGTTCTCCAACCCGCGACCACATTTTAAACTGTGTGTATACTATGAAAATTACACAATAATTCAGGCGGTTAGGTATACAACTTATTATCTTTTATCTCAGTATTTAACTAACTTGATGTAAAAAAAATTTGTTTAACAATAAGTTTTATTTCATGCCTCTACATGTTTCGAGAACATGTGCTCATCATCAGGAGGTCAAAATTGCATTACACCTATAGGTGTGATGATACCAGAGGCTGTGTAATGCAATTTTGACCTCCTGATGATGAGCACATGTGCTCGAAACATGTAAAGCCATGAAATAAAACTTATTGTGAAACAAATTTTGTGCATCAAGTTGGTTAAATACTGAGATGCACGGTCACCAAAACGTCAAAACTTATTATCTGTCCACATGCGGCCCGCGAACAGGACCAAAATAATGTTTTGATTACCTTGTCTTAAAATAGGTTGGGCGCACCTGCTGAAACAACTTACTGTTGACACTACAATTGATTTTAGGCACATTTACAAAATTACGAGAAGCCGCTATTAGCTTCGTCATGTCTGTCTGTCCGTCAGTCCGTCCGTCTGTCTGCATGGAACAACTCGGCTCCCACTGGATGTGTTTTCGTAAAATTTTATATTTAAACATTGTTCGAAAATCTATGGAGAAGATTTAATTTTTATTGTAATCTGACAAACATAACAGCTACATTACATGAAGACCAATACACATTCATGGTGTCTTGCTCATTTTTTCTTAGAATGAGTAATATTTCAGAAAAAATCTTAGATTTGTATAATGTATTGTGTACCATCAGTACACAGCAATATATCAGTACAGTGATACAATAAATACAGTTAGGTCACATAATGGCTAAATGTTTCGACCATAAACGGTCATCTTCAGGCCAATGAAGAACATTATTTTACCTTAATAATGTTCTTTATTGGCCTGAAGATGACCGTTTACGGTCGAAACATGTTGCCATATTGTGACCTGACTGTATATATTATATCACTGTACTGATGTATAGTTGTATATTGACGGAATATAATACATTATACAAATTTGTTAACACACAACGGAATGGCCTCTGTCAAAAAAAAAGAAAATTGTAGAGCAAATCAAAGCACACATTTTATATTCCATAAACTTTTCTTCTAAAATCGTGCCGTTTATGAGACAATGTGGAAAAATATGGGAGGGACGAACAGGCCACAGATGTCAATACAATACATTCCATGCGCATTGCAAACTAGACAACTAAAGCTACAGACACACACTCGGAATTTGTAATACTTATTAACTTCCCACGACAACAGTGCTTACGTGAGCACGCCTACATTATACGTTTATGCGTACATTGCCTATTATATATTGTCACTCTTTTTACCCTTCCTGAGTATCTGTACCATCTTCATGTGGCGGACAGTAGCCATGTTGTATTAATTACGAATTTTGCACTGCAGATGTGATTCAATCCCAGCTTAGCGGCTCTGAAATATGGTAATCCTGCTTGTGAACCGCAACATTCCACGAAATATTCCCTGTACATTCCGATCCCGTCAAATTGAATGTTTTGTATCCTGCATGTTCAAGACCCCTACTTTCGTACCGCATATTGTATACCACAAAAAAAAGTCGCCAACTGCCATGTGTTTCGCATATTATTAACACACAGCTCGTGCACAAGTTTCAAAACAAAATCAAAACTCCACTTCTCAGGGACTTTTTTTTCTGTTCTTAAAACTATTAAATTTGGCCCTAGCTTATTGGAAGTTTGGGTAGCTCAGTCGGTATAGCGACTGGCTACGGGCTGGACGGTCCGGGGATCGAATCCCGGTGGGGGCGAGATTTTCCCCACCTGTCCAGACCGGCCCTGTGTCCCACCCAGTCTCCTGTACAATGGGTACCGGATCTTTCCCGAGGGTAAAGAGCAGCCGGGGCGTGACGCTGACCTCTCACCCCCTTCCAGTGCCGTGGTCAAGAAAGAGTAAAGCTATACCTCTATTCCCCTATTGGCCGTGCGGCCTGTACAGAGCCTCAGTGCTTGTATAAGGGTGCACTTTGCCTTTACCTTTATTGGAAGTTTACAAGCAGTTAGACTGGCCATCTTGTAGTTCACCAATAGTTTTGCTTACGATTCCTGTATTTCTTCGTTACGCCGCATGAGTCTGCTTGACAAATACGAAATTTATCCGCATATGCTCGAGATGAGCGCAAAAAGGCGTGTAGTTCTGCATGTAAATGAGTCGTTGAAATTGTCCGTCTTACATGAAAGAAAATTTTATGTTTTACTACAAATAGTAAAGACATTTGTTCATACCAGTTGTTGTAAGTAAAATTTTTAGAAAATAATTTAGCGGCTCTCAAGTTTTAGTGCGTAGTGAAGGATGACAGCGTGGTTTTAATGCGCACCTTATAGGACTGTCCAACCACCTCAACTCGCCTACTAAAGCCTTCTCAGACTTAACCCCCGAAATTCTAGTCCATACCTCATTTAGTAATTTTATTATGGAAACTTACTTAATAAAACGATCTTTTTTGTAATCTTAGTTTACCAGCACATACGCGTAGGTTCGCCATTGTTCCCTAGCGTGGACCATTTCAAACAAAATTGTGTCTGCACTGTACTGCCGTCCCGCTGTTGATACACAAACCATTTTGTCTATCATAACATAAGCAGATCTGACATCAGGTTTTTGAGTCGCTCTAGTGAGTCACTTGCTTATTTATGCCTATCTAATGTTTCAAAATATTTAAAAGAGGTGAAATATCTCAGTCACTGTAGTGTCTATGCTACGAGCGTGTCTACCGGTTACCCGGGATCAGCTTTCAGGAGAAATATATATTTTTCGTTTCCGACAGCAATAGAGAGCAAGCACCCACTAGTAGGGATCAGCTTTCAGGAAAAATAGATATTTTTCGTTTCCGACAGCAATGGGGAGCAAGCACCCACTAGTAGGGATCA
>Ga0131853_10011666_pt1 | contig 16096 bp, 8 predicted proteins | sample TergutLab28metaG_FD_92764 | JGI IMG/M metagenome (GOLD analysis project Ga0131853, IMG submission 92764) | Labiotermes labralis P1 segment gut microbial communities from Petit-Saut dam, French Guiana - Lab288 P1 (version 2) (version 2) | ecosystem: Host-associated > Arthropoda: Insects >...
GGAGCCTTGTACAGTGCTTGGCTAAAAATTACAAGAATGATTCTATCGTGTCCGTTGACATGGACAAGGTCGGTGTTATGGCAGCATGTTCTGACCCGTTGTGCGTGTGTGTAGTTCACTGTAAATGAACGCAATACACATTCGGTGTGTGGGCGCGCGTGCGCGAGTGTGCGCGCGCGTGCTTGCGCGCATGTGTGTGTGTGTGTGCGCGTTTGTCTCTATGTGTGTGTGTGTGTGTCTGTGTGTGAGTTGTGTGTATGTGTTTGCGTGTGTGTCTGCGCATTTTGTGTGTGTGTGTGTGTGTGTGTGGTGTGTGTCTGTGTGTGTGTGTGTGTGTGTGTGTGGTCTCTGAAGGTCAGCAGTGCAAGCTGTTAATGCGCAGCTGGAGTCAAGTTTAGTTCAACAACTTTGTTATGTTTAATTTAGCAATTAATCCCTCCATTTGTTAGTTTCTTTGTTTCCAGGGTACGAGAAGTTTAAACGTTTCATTGAGGGAAAACACAAATAGTTACACTGAACTGTCAAGAGATGGCCACACAATACATATCCACTGATGTCACCAAACGGAGCAGAAGTAGATAGCCGGCGTTTGAGAAAAGGTTTAAACACATTAATCAGTGACGAGCCAGCAACCACGATAACAGAACTGCAACGTCCCATGTTTCGCGCCATCAAAGCGGACATTCTTCAATTTAAAGTAACGTTTTTCATCTGAAACAGAATTGTGGCTCCCTCATATGCATGCGAGACCTGAAATATCGTGACCACAAGGATCGCCGGCGATTGAGAGAGGAATGTGATATTGACTGCTTGGTGCTTGGGGTGGCGGGGGGAGAGGCGGGTCGATTCACTGTACGCACAGTGCCCGGATGTCAGCGTGGGTGAACACAGTACTGCTGTGCGGATATAAAATCGGTGCTGCTGATAGGCGTAACAGGAGCATATAGGACCTTGGCGATAGTCCGGACTACACCCGTCGATACGATGTTCTCTTTGGACCCTGCTGATGTCAGCCTCGAGAAACGGTCTTGCGGGCCTCTCTCTCACGTACCAGCGGATTGCAGCGGACTACAGCATGACCCAGGTTCTTGCATCATTTGATTACTTCCATACCCTTTTTCGTATTAAAATGTAAAGGTAAAAACCCCTGTATAGGTCTGGGCAAGCCCTTAGGGTTCCAGCAGGTTGAGGCTCCCAGAATTTCAAGACAATCGGCACATTAAGACGGTAAAGTTGTCAGTCCTATGCACGGGTCGCTTTTACCCCGCAGGAAATATTCCTGGTACTCATTTATGTCAGAGGCTGAGTCGACCCCAGGACCATAATGCGGCCGGAACGATTATGTCAATTAAAAATTCCATTGATACCATCGGGAATAGAACCCGCAACCCTCCGGCTTGTAGCGCAATGCCTGAACCAACTGCGCCACCCCGTTCCCCCTATTAAATATTACTAATAGTAATAATATTAAAACTGATCTCAAAGAAATAGGATGGGGGAAGAAGGCGTTGACTGGATTGACCAGACTCAGGACAGGGACAGGTGGCGTGCTCTTGTGAATACGGCGATGAAATTTCGGGTTCCAGAAAATTCTAGAAATTTCTTGAGAAGATGAGAACTACTAAATTCTCCTAGAAGGAGTGCTCCTTGGATTTAATTGGTCGGTTCGTTACCTGATAAATTATTAAATAATACGATGTAAATTCGAAACTGAGACAGGCCTGCCGCTGCTGAATGCACAGGGGGCAGCAGCGGCACTTCTAAGGTACAACTGCAGTACAGTATCCTTTTCGCCGGTATGGACTCGCAAAAATGAAATCCCGACTCGAATCCCACTGCTCCTGAACACCGAACAGCCTCTCCTGATGATTCCAGACGGGTGCATCAGTGGCGTACATTGCGTGCTGCTGTTCTTGGCGTTGCACCTACTGTTATGTTGTTCCTTTCATAATCACCATCGTCATCATCATCATCGTCGTCGTTGTCGTCGTCGTCGTAAAGGCACAGCGGTTTAGCAGAATTCAAAAGAGTACCCGAGTACTTCTGATTCACTCTTTTGCCAAAAGATTTCTAACTATACAGCACGCATTGAGTATTGCTGCTTTCTGCGTTAGAATATACAGACGGCAGACTAAGCAGTTTCAAACTGCCATGTAATTTATTTGGGATAATACGCATTGTTGATAATGGTAATAATACTAAACAGTCTGTGTTCGGTTGTCCTATCATTGTCAGCTCGCCTTTCAGAGCTGTAAATTTCTGGGGCTTCTTAATGATGGCGCTATGGAGGAGGTGGCTGTTAGCAACTGCTACATCAATTAAGCATGCTTCTTTGATGGTTAAAACAAACAATATTTACCCAAACGTAAGAATTTGAAGCAACAGTCTTAATACATTAATCCACTGACTGCCTAGAAGTACAGCAAAAGTCTTCCATCAACAGTTGACAGCCATTTAGCTGTTCAAAAAGCTACAAGTTTGCATGAAACCCAAAGACTCCTCGCAGTATCGATGAACGGATGGCCCTGGTCGGGTGACAACCCCCACCCCCCACCCGCCCGAGGATGCGAGTCTTCTGTGATGTGACGCCGTATCAATAGGTAAGATCCCGTCGACATTTCGAAGGCAAGCGTCTTCTTCATATTTCCTCAGCCAAAGACACAACGTCACATGACAGCAGACTCGACTGCTAATCAACATAAGTGTAACAACCTCAAATTCAGTAAATAATTTCCTGCTTTTAAAAACTCCCGAATTCAATTGTGAGGTTAAAATGCCGCCATTAGGCCCTATCTGCATCATCATTTTAATTATAATTGTAAGCCACTTTCCTGTCATATGACGGGCCTCCGTAATTTCAAGTGGCATTCGACGGTCCCTTTTATCAGTCCTTTCTTTATTTTCAACGCAGAACAAGTTTTAATTTCGCCCACCTGAGCGCTGCATGCCGGTTGTGTTATGCTCCCAATTCAACTGTTATCGACTCGTGCCGCACACAGAACACACACTGTCTCAATAAGAACTCTTTCTTCGGCCTCAGCGTGTATCTTGCAATGAATACGGCCTGTCTCTCTCTACCTCTATCGCCAACATAGTAACCCGGTAACCACAGCAACCAGGGTCCGTCTGTAATGCGCCGTTATTATATACATGAAACTTATCATTCTACTAGCCAAGTTACCCTCGTTTCGCTTCAATACAATTAGGTCATTACTATGTGGCTCCTACTTCCGGCTCCCTTTCAGCGTTTCCGGTCAAACGTAAGTCTATTCATCTCTCTAAGACAGGAGCATCTGACTGTACTGCATGCCACGAGACATCAGTGAGCTCAGTGTATCATTGTGTGAAGTCCAGAACAATGCCGTAATTTGGAGGCCGTACTGAACAAGTGTAGGCCAAACGGTGCTGAAAGCCTAAATTAGAGACAGTCAGAGCGCTAAATGGTCCATTGTTCAAAAACGCTGATGTTAAACCTTCTGTAATCATTCACTTGATTTGCGCAGTGCGCTGCTGTAAAAGTAATCACTGTTAGAGTGACAACCTGCCATCACCATCTCTTATTACAACAAATTGTATCGCGCTGTCGCCATACTGTTGCATCCCTCTTCGTAAACGCTTAAAGATAAAGGTAAATTTCACCCTATAACAGACTCTGGAGGCCAGGATGGGAAGCAGAGGTATAACTCTACTCTTTCTTTAACCTCGGTACTAGATGCGGGTACGAGGTCAACGTCTAGCCCCGGCCGCCTTACCGTCCGGAAAGAGACGCGATACCCAGTGTACAGGAGGCTGGGTGAGACAGAGCCGGCCTGGATGGGTGCAGAAAATCTCGCTACCACCGGAATTCGATTCCCAGACCGTCCAGTGGGAACGACTACGCTATCACGGTTCATCCTAAACTTGTATTCTGATAAGAAGTCTGTACCCTCAAATATCTACTGCCATAATTACACAATTTTAAGAACGGCGGTAGGGTAATCCCCAACTTAGAGGGTCGCACAACCGCCAGGTTGGTGACGCTGAAAATGTGAAACCGCATTTCTCAAAGTTGGGGCAGTCTCCACCGGCATCGTTTCGCTACCGATGAGTTCTGTGACGCACAATCGACGTGCAGTTTAACCAGGGCACGACGTACAAAGAATTACAGGCCTGGAAGAACTAAGAAAAACAACGAATGAGCCTCGGTCAGGAAAGCTGCAGAACCAACCAGAAGGCACAATCAAGCTGCCACATCATGTTGACTGGGAACGTCAGCGGCTTTCTTGGGTTCACTCGGCGGCTGTCTTTGTGCTGGGCAAAGTGGCACTGGGACTAGTTCGACCTCAGTGTTTGGGATTTACTCCGTCAGTGTCATTCCACCAAGTCTCCATACCCACACTTCATTCTTCCACCAACGAAGCAATATGGGCCGGGATAGCTCAGTCAGTATAGCGACTCGCTACGGGCTGGAAGGTCCGGGGATCGAATCCCAGTGGGGGCGAGATTTTCCGCAACCGTCCAGACCGGCTCTGGGGCCCAGCCAGTCTCCTATACAATGGGTACCGGGTCTTTCTCGGGGGTAAAGCGGCCGAAGCGTGGCGTTGACCACCCACCCAATCTAGCGCTGAGGTTAAGGAAAGAGTAGAGCAATATCTCTAATCCCCCTCTGGGAATTCGTGGCCTGTTCTACGGTGAACTGTACCTTTGTTTTCCCTTTACCAGCGAAGCAGTACGGTGTTCACACATTTATTAGACATAACAGGGGTGTACAAATCTTCCAAAAACGTAGCAGCCAACTCTGGGCTCCAGAAGGAACACCTGAAGCAACTTCCACATTCTGACGATCCACAGACATTAACCGCAACCATAACAAATAATTATTCGATATAGCTATACGGCGCATGGAATTGGTGCACCCCTGAAAGATAATATACAACTTGGTGCAATTTAATATAATTTATAATAATAACGTAAGATATGAGGCCTCACACAGGAAAATGAAAACTGTAATACCGCCTTAGCACAAACACTTCCGTCCGCATTTTTATGCAAACAGCCTGACGGTGACCCACTGAGGGCCGAAATACACAGCTTCATTGTCAGAATCAACAATGTTTAATTTTTTCCAATAAATAACGGTTTGCTGTGCTGCGTGCGTCAACATGAAATAACTGATGTAATACAGTCACTGCCAATGACAGCAAGTACTGACAGATCTCCTTCGAAGTGGCCACGACGACCGCCTAACGACCGTTTTCGTCACTGCAACATGCAACTGAAAGCGTTTTGTTAATAACGTATACTAAGTAAAACAAGACTCAACCTGGAATACCAAGTGTGTAGGGATGATACAAATACGGAAATAAGGTAGTATGGCGTGGTGTGGGGGCAGGTGAGAGCAGAGATAGGTAGCAGGGCGAGAGCTTGTCAGAACACGGCTATGCCATTTAGGACAACTATCGATTGCGCCATGTATGACATATTTTATCAACACCTCATCACCTTCTCCTGATGCTAGAAACCCTGCATCTGGTCAAGAAAGCAAGGTACAGTCACCAACAGAACACTGTATTTACACACCGTTCCTTCCAGCTCCACAGTACCACCTGTCGCTCACTCAGTATGCTACCGTACAGTAAAATTATCCCATATTTTTTTCCTCTTTGTACAGCGTACAAAATAATTATGTGTTCAAACTCTAATAAAAATTTAAAATATTAGCAATACTACACTAATGTAACCAATCAATTACAAATAAAATTTTATTAACAGAATTTAGTACCCATTACGACATGGCCCTGTACAGGTAACACGCAATATATGAAAAATAGGTGGGAGCGCAGTAGCAACAAAAGTTCTATACAGATCTGATGTTTATTGGACCGTGCATCATTGTAATAGTCGAAAAACAAAAGACCAACTTGATGTCACTTGCTATTTTATTTCACTTCTTATGCGCTCAACATGTTTCGGACATTAACACATCCATAATTAGGAACTTGCGACTCTCTGCACGCTTTTAGGAACACTTCCACGCTATGTGCGAACACTGCAGTTAAACAAAAGACTGTCTCCTGTTCACGGCCCCTATATAGGTACAGTGAGGCTACACATATCGCAATAACAGTTAAAATTTGCTATAATCTCTTAGTTTCATTACGCTTGGTTGCAGCAGAACATGAGTCATGTTTGTATTTTTAATTTAATTGCCTGTCGTATTTATATAAACTAAGTACCGCCACGTTATGTTTACATCGTCAAATATTGTCGTGGGCTCTATCTTTGCCGCATGTGCGAGGGCCTGCCATGCGTTTTGAAAGTTTCCTCGTAAATGGTGTGCCACAGTAAATGCTTGTTTCCTTTCCTCTGCAAATTTTTCTTAAACCTTCTTCAACGCACGATTAATTCAGCAACGCAATATCATGTATTTGCATTCGTCTTCACATAAAGTACGCATCTTTTTGTAAGATTTTAAAGAAAAATGAACGAGCCCGGCAGATTGCAGTAAAGATTCCAATAGACAATTTGAGGAAAATCCATCACCTGTGACCTGAAAAGATCCATGTGGAAGGACAGACGGCAGACGCGACGAAGCCAATATTCGCTGTAGAAACCGTTTTGCAAACGTGCCTAAATCCAAACCCAGAGGCATGAACTTCGTAAACACAAGCCCAGCAATTCAGAACTTATCAGCCTGCAACACGACACGTTCATTCCCAAGCACCGCGAGAAAATTCAAATCCAAGAGCCGCACAAACTGCCAAGCCTGTAATCGCCGATTAGAGGCAACATGTGTCCGTCCATACAAATCAAGCAGACGAAATACGTGGTTTAATGAGGGTGAGTGTGATGTTTCTGTAAACTGGCTTTACACAGCCCCTAATAATCAGACTGAACGTACATGTGCAGGGGACTAACAATTAATCCTGACATTACAAAATACACGTCTAAGTTACCTGGTTTACTTGACTTGAGGAAAACCATTAAGTTTATACTACGTAATTTTTAACAAGCACAGCCACGGCTAATTAATCTTAATGATTAAGATGATAAAGTTAATTATTAAGTGGCAGTAGATTAACCTTTTAAAGCCAAACGGTAATTTTACGTACCACCAAGTTTAACATCCAAAATTTCTGCATGCTGATTACATTGCATTTATTTGTTTGGTATGGCCCTCAGAACAAACAACAACGTCTGCCTTATACATCGATTTTTATAGCCGAAGAGGAGAGTGTTTACAGCGAGGTACGCACTGAGTCCTTATATAAGATACGTCTCGTCCTTAAAGGGTTAAATGTCTCAGTATATCTTAATTCTGTTGTCTGCCTTACGAAAGGTCTACATTCCCTTCCATAGCCAGATCTCCGCACAGTGCGATCCAGTGCTTCCTCTTCCAGTTTCCAGTATACTCTCTTTTCCTTAAGCTCATCCAGTAGCTGCTTGCCTCTTATTCTTCGTCTTACCGTCACTTCTCTCCTTGGCTCTAGCTTTCTTTCAATCACGTGCTTTAGAAAGCAGTTCCTAGGCAAGGCGTGATCAATCAAATTATCTACACGCGAAAAAAATTCATATAAAATTTGCACAAAACTACTGTTGATTTTAGATGCAAAGGTACACAAAGTTTATGAAGAGCAAACGATGCCCCATTAAGTCCGAGCGTTAGAAGAAGGAAAGATCGGCCAAGGAAGAGACGGACAGATCAGCACACACGAAGACAGCACAAGGCTGGGATAACCTGTAACCTGCCGATGATGACGCTAACAAACCCCGAAGCTACAACATCTCTAATATTAATTGTGAGTCAGTTTCTTTCTCATGCAACACTCTTATTCCCACCTCATCTCCGTCTTCATGCAACACGGACGCAACGCACGAATCAGGCTGCTTGAAGCACGGACTTTGATGAATCGAACGCCAAACTCACTGTGTTTCGCTGAAGATATTCCAAAATTGCAAAGGCGCGTGTTGGGTGACTCAAGTGTCACTTTATCGTGATCAGTTCGCTGGCTGTCACGACACAATTACTTCCTCCGATTTCCGAAAAGAACTCCATTCATATTCTTCAGTTCGTCACCATTCCCTCCAAAATAAAAGCTTATTGCTGCTGCTGTCGTTGTGTCAGTGTAACGAAATATCAGAACTACTGTCAGTTGCCAACACAGCAACCGCACAGAACAGCACCACGTTTCTCAGCGGAATCTGCTGCTAAAACGAACTCTCTGAGTCACTCGGCTTAACGAAAACGTTCGTTGGCAGAACAAAAACCGATACCGATACGCGACCGCAGCATCGTGTATTCTTCGCACGCTAGCAATCTGAAAGTGTCGATCAAATAATAAAAAATCCCTTCCGAAACAAGAAACGGACGCAGAACGTTCAGCCTTCAGTCATAATGCTCACGCTCAACTCATGGTACGCTTAAGGTGAGCTCAAGGCACGCCAACGCTTATCTGATGGTACGCTCAAGGTAAACTCACATGAAGTCACGATCAGCTAATGGTACGGTCAAGGCGAGTTCAAAGCATGCAAACGCCTAGCCCATGGTACGCTCAAGATAAGCTCAAGGCACGCAAACGCCTAGCTCAGGGTACGCTCAACGTAAGCTGATGGTAAGTCACGCTCAGCTTATGGTACAGTCAAGGCGAGCTCAAGGTAAGATCACGCTTAGCTCATGGTACAGGTGAGTTCAAGGCACGCCCACGGTTAGTTCATGGTACGCTCAAGGTGAGATCAAGGCACGCCCACGCTTAGTTCATGGTACGCTCAAGTTGACGTCAAGATAAGCCCACACTTAGCTCATGATACGCTCAAGGGAAGCTCACGGTAAATCAGGCTCAGCTCATGGTATGGTCAAGGCGAGCTCAAGGTAAGCTCACTCTCAGCTCAAGGTAAGCTGACGGTCAAAAATATGGTTACAGTTCTTGGCGGAACTCGAAGGAAGTTAATTCCTTCCGAAACATACACAGACATTTAACGGGTAAATGTTGGGCGATAATTGCATTACTTTGGGTCAAACATGACCGCTGACATGCATGCAGGGAAAACTATATTTCTTTCACTTTTACCTACGACAGGTGTGAAAAATCACGGACGACTAAATTTTGTGCACTGTCACATAGCATCTGTAACTCGCTGCAGGTCACGGTACTGGCGACTAGAATTTTGAGACGGCTCCTAGATGTTGGGAAAATCTGTAGACCCTTAACTTAACGGTTTGTGTGGGTATATTAATTTGGTGCCTTAAGACAGATACAGCAGCAGGTACCAGTCTGACCCCCACAAGGCAACTCTCGGCTACTCTATTTCTACATATGTGTTGCCGACCTTTGGCACTTGCGCAAGTTACAAGAAGCCAGTCACACTGCGTAGAGATACTTTTTTCCCGGCACTGATACAATCTAAGTAAAAAATAAAACATCTCTTCTGGTTAGTTTATTTAAAAAAAAACGCGATTACATTCTAAGCGCCGGACTGTAACTGAAGCTTTAGAAATAACGGTCACTCGTTAAAATTTTGTCTAAGTCCGCGCCAACCAGTTCCTTTGAAGCGTCAGCAAATAACGAGCAGACCGAGCGGTCAGCAGCACAATTAAATCGGCCATGCGTCTACTCTTAATTTACCCCCGTGATTCGTTCCTGTTTTCCAATCCACTTTAAATACATACGCGATGCGCGAATAAAAAAAGACTTCATGGGTGTGAAATGGAGAGAGGAGTGGAAAGGGTGGGGAACTAGAGAGAGAGAAAACGATATTGAAGAGACTGAAGCAAGGTTTGCTGAGAGCTGATGAGATGGGTTTTGTATTCTTTGGCTAAATTGATTGGAACTCCAAATTAATTGGGAGTCCATCCTGCCATTCTTACGGTACAGTCAAATAAAATTAACGTAGCTCCTGGGTGTAATCCTATGTGATGCCCAGCAATCGGCGTAAAAGAGAAATTCTCAGATTTTACTCCATACATTACAATAATCTGATGATCGATAGCGATTGATTGGTTAAGAAGAAATAGAAATTAAATTCACAAAACTGTCTAGATCAGGGTTTCCGAACCGCCGGTCCGCAGCCCGGTACCCGGTCCTGGCATCAATTATACCGGGCCACGAGAGGTTCTCCTAGAATTTGTCATTTTATTTTTCTAAGCAATTTTCATGAATAAATGTTTTATAGTGGAAATATTCTGAGGAAAAAAATATTCGTGAATGTGTCGAAAAACTCAGACCCAGATGATGGCCTGAGGAAACTACAATATGCTACAAGATTTCATTAGTCCAGTGATTGATAACTAATTTGAACGTAATTTTATATTTGTCAACATGCCACACCGTATAAATAAGTGTACTAATACTCGTTATGATTATGTCATAATTATTTATTAATACTTACGTTAGTTTAGTATATGAACTTAAAAAAATGGAAAGGTATTTACGAGTAAATTTGTTGGGACCGGGCCCTCGTCTCATGAAAAAAGAGTTTACCGGGCCGCGGTCTCACAGAGGTAGAGAAACGCTGGTCTAGATACAACGAATTCCACAAAAAAGTAAAACGTTAACTCCAGAGCAAAAAATGTTCGTAACCAAACCGTAAAAACCACGTGAAAATAAAACCGCCTTTACCACTACAAAAAGTTCCATATTCAACTCACTGTAATTTATATGTACGGTACCGATGCTATTAGGAATAAAGCATCAAATGAAAATAAATCAATAGTTAATTATAACTGGCCACTCCAAATGAATAATCGTGATTCCCAGTTGATGTATGTTATTTTAACAAGGTTTGCGTCACTTTTATGTTCCCCTTAATAAGTAAAATATATGGAACAATAATTTTAAATCCGCATGTGTTACGGAACACAAATATAAGCCATATTTGAAACGTAATACTGTATAGTACAGCTATTACTCAACAGATGTCACATCAAAACGGCAGAAAATAATAATGCAATGGCAGTTTCTGCAACAATGGAGCAGTTCTTCCATACTTACATGTAATCTACACTTAAGACGACAAAGATAAACGAGCTGCTCCCTCTACCGGCGGGTCACTTAAGTATCACGAAGTAATTATGCCAAGTAATTTCTTGATAAGTCCACACTCGGCTGAAACAAGAGTGGACAAACACACTTAGAGATGTGTTCTTTGTGATTTTACTAACCTCGTTGGTCTCAGTCTTAAATTATTCGGACAAAAATCTGTTGCTCAGAGCTTGTACTGCATAATCACAAATTATTCCCCTCCTCATTTAATCAGCACAACAACTAATGCACATATATAAAAAAAAAACTTTACATTAAAACATTTAAAATCGCTCCAACATGTTTCGATCCTAAGATCATCTTCAGGGAGCTAAACTGTTCCTTGCTAAAGTCACATTTTTAAAATACACTCGCTGATTGATTTTCTTATGTCAATTTAGGGTTGTGGCAGCATGTCATATTGTGTAAGACGTACGCCACTAAGAGTGCGCCTGGCTGTGTGTGTCGACACACATAGCCAGGCGCACTCTTAGTGGCATCTGACTTACACAATACGACATGCTGCCACAACACTAAATTGACATAAGAAAATCAATCAGTGAGTGTATTTTAAAAATGTGACTTTAGCCAGGAACAGCGGAGGTCCCTGAAGATGATCTTAGGATCGAAACATGTTGGAGCGATTTTAAATTTTTTAATGTAAAATATATATATATATGCGTGTGTGTGTGTGTGTGTGTGTGTGTGTGCATTAGTTGGTGTGCTAATTAAATGATTCTACGAAATGCACGGTGCAACGATGAAGTTACCCCCCCCCCCTCCTTCTGTAGCAAAGATGTTAAAATGAAATGAATACAATTTATGTTTCTTATCACGTACTGATATCTTGTAATATGAGGATAGTTTAAGAAATCTGACTACAAAACAAATTCACACAGGATACAATGCGCTTGAACGTGGCGGTGTTGAGGCCTACGATGATCTAAGTGGCTAAGCCGCAGTTGCAGTGAAATAAATAAAATAATAATATATTTATTAACTGCAGTTGGGTTGTCACCCGGTGGCAGTGGCTATTTTACATGTATACAGAATATGAAATTGGTTACTAATAAATATAAGTCAGGAGGGCTACATGAGAAGCATGTAGTGGCAACTTGGGATCTCGGGAACCGTCTGAGCTGCATACGGCCGTGTCTGCGTTGCATATGGATGACAGTCAAACGTTCTGAAATACGGTTTGTTCGTTCCACACCGGGCATTTCAGAACTCGCCGCCAAGTATTTATTATGGCTTCACTTCAGCAGCACAATAACATCCTTTATTTCGGCCATATGGCAATAAAATTAACCAGGCTTCATTTTCTAAAACGTATATTAGCTTGCCGTCCCAGTACCAGTATTTTTCTTTATCACATCTCGCCTGCGTTTTCAAGACATAAACGAAGCGGGAATAACATTTAGCTGACAAGCACTGCCTTCTGAGATCTGCTTTACGTAAGGCGGTGTTGCTTTCAAGTCGCGGATGTTATGATGTGTTGAAGGTAACGAACTGTCGTGTCTTCATCTAGAGTGTCAAAATGTCCACCGTGAAGATTTAGAATCAAAGTTCCTACGAAGCCATCCGACAAGGCGTGACAAAGCAGGACAAAGCAGGACACATGAATTTTCAAGCTCTGTCATACAATTTAATTTGAAAGTGTATTTTGAGCAGACATGAACAAATCCCGGTCGCCAGGTCCCTATGGTCACTAAATTTGGTACGGTGGCACGTAATTTCTGTAAGTCCTCATTATACATCTTAATTCATGCCATCCTTCATCAAAGCTTTTAGAATTTTTGTGTATCCCCTTGAATTTTTGGAAAATGTGTGCCCCTCTGACTTTAAAAAGAACAAAAAATAAACAATGACTTGTGTCAAGACTCTAAACACAAAAATTAACCTGAATTACATTTAAAGATTCAGTTCACATTGGCAGTAAATGAATAATTTCGTATTGTGTAAGGAAATAATCACTGTTTTCTTTTTTGGCGATCCATAAAAATTGGTGAAATGCACTCTGTGGGCAGAATGTAGAATATTTTAGTGTTAAGGCTTGTCATACACGACGCAAAACCTCTGCCTTAAAAGGGTTAAAGATCTCAGTGCTATGCACAACCTTTGTATAAAACGCAATAGTCATTTCCTAATTGGTCAACACAGTTCATACAGCCCGAGCGTGAATCTAGTAGCTTATAATCTAGTTCCAACGCTAAGAACGGGCGAATACTTGTCTCCGGGTCCGATAAGGATCTTCCTTTGCTTAAAAGACAACTTAGTTTGCGCTTTCCGCCGTCCAGCCACGCCTTACCGCCAGACGGACTCTTCGTTATCGTCTAGCAGCTCTGAACTGCGTGTCAACCAGGCACACAACTGTACCTGCAGCCACTTGCTAATCACCTCCATCTATTGCCGTGGTTAAGAACCCGTGGAGCTGTACTCCACTCCAACAAAGTTCCTTGGTGGCCTACTGTTTAATTGCGCAGAGGAAAAGACGTGCACTGTTACTGTTGTGTGTCCACATCGCATACCCCAAAAATGGTACACAGATGAAGGTGCGTAAACGACATAACTTTCACAGTGAGGTTCACACAGCGGTGTTGAGGACGATCAAGGTCTTACCGGATGTGACGCCGTGCCGACTGTTCAATTGCTATCAACATTATGGAGAATTGTCTTTAAGGTTAGGTAATTGCTTGACACTGAAGGTGAAGCGTCTATGGTCTTTCGCAATGGCGCTAACTCTTTAATGAACACAATTATATACGTCAGCACTACTTATTCATTAAAACATAGGCTACATGTTTCGACCCAACATTAGGTCATCCTGAGGCCTGCGGCAGACAAGTCATAGGTGTTGTGTGTATATTGGGATCCCAATGTGTTCGACAGTCTTAAGAATACATAAAATCTGGTAAGTGTCTATTTTTGACCGGATAAAATGCGTAGCTTACGTTCATGGTTAAAACATTTAATCTACACAAAACTTACCCCAGCAAACGACAATATATCAATGCCTTACACTCCCATAGAATACATTATTGTTAGCTTTTAAATGTTACAATTGTAAATACCAACCCATGTTTTAAACATTTTAATCATAAATGTAAAAGCAGTCTCATTATAGGCCTGGACAGGCCCAGAGGGTTCCAGGAAGTTAAGGTTCCCAGATTTCGTGACAACGGCACAGGATGGTGGTACGGTTGTCAGCCTTATGCACCGGCCGCCTTTACCCCCAGAAAATGCTCATGGTACTCATTTCTATTAGAGGCTGAGTCGACCCCAGGGCCATAGTGCGATCGGAAGGATTTTTTGTCAATGAAAAATCCATTGACACCAGCTGGGATCGAACCAGCGACCTTCCGATTTGTAACGCAGCACCTTAACCACTGTGCTACCGCGGTCCCCAATCATAAATGTAAGCTACGCATTTTATCCAGCCAAAAATAGACACCAGATTTTATATATTCTTAAGACTGTCAAACATACTGGGATCCCAATACACACACAGCACCTATGACTTGTCTGCCGCAGACCTGAGGATGACCTAAATGTTGGGTCGAAACATGTAGCCTATGTTTTAATAAATAAGTAGTGCTGACGTATATAACTGTATTTGACGTTTTGCTGACCGTGCATCTCAGTATATTTATCTCAGTATTTAAACAACTTGATACACAAAATTTGTTTCACAATAAGTTTCGTTTCATGCCTCTACATGTTTCGAGCACATGTGCCCATCACCAGGAGGTCAAAATTGCATTACACAGCCTCTGGTATCATCACACCTATAGGTGGACGTCTCGTGCACGGGTTGAGAGAAGACTCTCTCTCTCTCTCAACCCGTGCATGTGACGGCCACCTATAGGTCTGATGATACTAGAGGCTGCGTAATGCAATTTTGACCTCCTGGTGATGGGCACATGTGCTCGAAACATGTAGAGGCATGAAATAAAAATTATTGTGAACAAATTTTGTGCATCAAGTTGGTTAAATACTGAGATAAGTATATAATTGTGTTCATTATATGTTCATTCTAGCACTTCGTGATGCCTTCTTTCAAGCCGGTAGCTCTTTACTGCCAGATAAGGTGCTGTGCTGTGTCGCAGATGGTTGCAATCCTCAAAACAAATTTCTTTTTATTTTGTGTATGTCAACCGTCTATTGCTGAAGGAACAGAAACCTAAGTAGCGAAGACAACGTAGTGAGCATAGCGTCTTGCTTCGGACTGGACAGGCCGGGGTTCGAATCCCGGTGGGACAAGAGATTATCTCTTATCTGAAACCGCACAGACCGGCGCTGGGGACCACCCAGCATGCTATTCTACGGGTACTGGAGTTCTTTCAGGGGTGTAAAATGGCGGGGGCTTCTTGACCACTCGCCTCCATCTGTCACGAGGTCTAGAATGACTGGAGCTATACCCCTACTCCCCACACGTGCCTTCAGGGCGTGGCGAGGGACAATTTTACCTTTCTGCAATAAATAAGGCCCAAAAAGCTGTTGCACAAGCGAAACCAGCAGTTCTGTGTTTCTGTCAAGAAAGCCACACACAAACTTTGTAAAATCTGCAGTTGCCGGCATCTCACTTGGGCCATCATGCGGTAATGGAGAAAACTTATAATGGCAAAGGACCGTTTGGAAAATTCCAAACGGTGCGCCGGCCGCCAACCAATACACAACAGTGAAAGTAGCATTTACAATAATGACATGATAACAAGCAATTAAGAAACTACGATATTAATCAATTATTAGTGTTAAAGCAATACACTTTAAGACTATAATAAATTACAATCTAGTTCTTGCATATCACATAATTTCTGAGGTACAGAAAAAGGTCAATGACAAACTGCCACTGGTTCTTTGTCACCGATAATTTTGTAAGAATTACGCTGAATTCCATTCTATAAAATAATGAATGAAATACATTGCACTATTACTGGATTACACACAGAACTGAAAAGGTAAGGGGGGTGGCGGAGCTTACTTACTTACTTACTTACTTACTTACTCACTCCATGGTGCAGAGTCCTTCTTGAGAAGCTAACTGGTTTGCAGCTAGTCAAGAAATTCCCCGCATTTCACGGAACCCGAAGGTTCATTAC
>Ga0131853_10011668_pt1 | contig 16094 bp, 16 predicted proteins | sample TergutLab28metaG_FD_92764 | JGI IMG/M metagenome (GOLD analysis project Ga0131853, IMG submission 92764) | Labiotermes labralis P1 segment gut microbial communities from Petit-Saut dam, French Guiana - Lab288 P1 (version 2) (version 2) | ecosystem: Host-associated > Arthropoda: Insects >...
CCACCAAGAAAAAGTCTTCGTTTGATGCGCCCCGGGCAACATAGGTTGCAGACATACGAGTGGCCCAGTCCATATGTGCGCCAATACGATCATTTAATATCATATCGTTGTCGGCTGTTATACCTGCGGTAGAACGAGTTGGGAAATCACGGTCAAGTAAGCCCATATCATACCAACGATGCTTCAGTGCAAGATAATCCCGATAACCATCGTCTAGCGGACCAAAACGTACGACTCCGTCTATCTGGTAAAACCAAGGCGCAGTCTGAAATCCGGCCATAAAGTCGCCGCGGATACCAAATGTTCCGTATCTGCTGGTATAAAGAGGCGCTTCAATATCAAGCTCATCACGAAACGCTATCAGCATTGTTTCCCACTCATCAAAAGTCGTAGGGATACCGAGACCTACCTGATCCAAGAAGTCTTGACGGATTGCCATCCCATATTCCGGCATAACGCCAAGCTCTTCGTACATAGGAATCCACAAAGCCCAAAAACCTGCGATTTTTCCTAAGTCGCTAAATACTGCGGGATTAAAACCGCGATCTTCCGTATGAGAAATCCAGCTCCAATAATTTGGCGCATACTCCATAAAGTCAACCATATCAATAAACCAGCCATCATCGATCGCGCGATCTTCGCCACCACGATAAACATGACCCGCATGGGTGTTGGCATGGATCATATCAGGCAAATCTCCGGCGGCAAATAACAGGTTAAACGCATCCCTTTCGCCACCGGCCGGCGGTATAATAAAATCAATGTGGACATTGGTCAGTTCTTCGTACCACTGCCAAAATTCCGTGTCATTGAGATCAGTGACTTCACCCATGGCACCGGCTATTGGAAGCCAGTAGGTTAAAGTAATCCGCTCCGGAACCAGAGGGTATGTCTGCTGATTAACTTCACCGCGAAACACAGTACTTGGAGTACTAAAGTCGAAATCCGCCGCTTCAACAGCCGCAGCGGCCTGCTGGGCGGTTTCCGCCGGTGTCTCAACTGTCGCGGCGGCGGCAGGTGTCTCGGTTGTACCGCCTTCAGTCCCTGCACAAGCAGCCAAAAGGGCTACCATAAAAGTAAGACTAACTGCAATAGCCAATGATTTTCTTAGATTCATTTAACTTCCTCCTTGTTTGATACACCCATAGGGCGCAAATGGTTGAATGTATTACTTTGCATTACCAAAAAACTGAGGCAGATACTCTTTATGCGCTTCCAGCATCTCGTCTAAAATGACTTTGGCAACCGTGTCATCGGGAACCAGTGGATTAATGGCCATCGCAAGCAACGCCGTGTTGTAATCTCCTGTAACAGCCGCCTCTGCCGCTACACGCTCAAATGATTTGAGAGAATAAATGAGCCCCTGAGCAGCAATGGGGATACGATCGCCTATAACCAATGGCACAGGCCCGTTTTTAGTGACAACAGAACTTATCTCAACCGCAACATCATCAGGTAAAAACGGAATCGCACCTTTGTTTAAAGTATTCACATATTGAATATCCTTCTTGTCATTATAAATGGAACAGATGCAATTACAGGCCGCATCGCTGTAGTGAGCACCACCCCGTTTTGACAACTCTTCCGGCTTTACGTCAAGGTCCGGATCCTTATATTTTTCAAAGAGATCTGCCTCAACCTTTTTAACAATCTCAGCACGGGTACCTTTTTCGTCAAGTTCTCTCAGTCCGTTTGTAAGCATTTCGTTGCTCTTATAATAGTATCTGTGATACGGACATAAAATAACGCCCATCGCTTCTATAAATTCCGGTACCCATGGGGCAGCAAACACATTTTTCATCGAATGCTGCTCAGCCGGCCGAGCCAACAATTTTACAGCGTCTTTTGTCCGGTCTACACCATCCACATATACCCCTGTACCGAATACCAAGTGATTGAGCCCCGCAAAATCCGTACGGACTTGGCTCAAATCCACACCAAGTGACTCTGCAACCATCGCCTCAACACCAATCGGTACATTACACAAGCCAACAAATTTTGTCCAATTCGTATACCGAAATACTGCTTCTGTAATCATACCGGCAGGGTTAGTAAAGTTAATGAGCCAGGCATCCGGACAATACTTTTCCATATCCTTGATGATGTCCAAGATCACAGGTACAGTACGCAACCCCTTAAACAGACCACCAGGACCATTTGTTTCCTGGCCTATAACACCATGTTTAAGCGGTATACGCTCATCTTTTATTCTTGCATCAAGCAATCCAACCCGTAGCTGAGTGTTTACAAAATCAGCATCTTTAAGGGCCGCCTGCCGATCAAGGGTAAGATGGACATCTATAGGTAGATTTGCCTTTGCCACCATACGCTTTGCCAAATTTCCTACGATTTCCATTTTTTCGCGGCCCTCTTCAATATCAAAGAACCATAATTCACGCAACGGAAATTCGTCGTACCTTTTAATGAAACCTTCGACCAGCTCCGGCGTATAGCTGGAACCACCGCCGATTGATGCCACTTTAAGACCTTTGTTGGTCATATCAGATAATACCTCCTTTTTAGAGCAAATTCATTTCACTGTAGCCTAGAAGGTGTTTACAGGAAATTCATGGGGAGATTTTCTGCAAACACCCTCTACGACATTATGACAAATAAACATAAATATTTCAATAAAATTAAAAAGCCATCTTCTACTAAGCACCCTCTAAAGAGGCCTTGAAGAAGAACACTTTAAAAAAAGTTCCCCTCCAATGCCTCAATAGCGGCTTGGCGCTCGGCTTCCTTCTTACTTTTGCCGGCTCCAATCCCTAAAACTTTCTCACAATGGGAAACAGTAGCGGTAAATTTTTTTTGATGCGCCGGCCCAGTTTCCTCTATTATTGCATACACTAAAGGATCCCGGCTTGCTTTTTGCACTTTTTCTTGCAAACTGGATTTAGGGTCCGCAATAGGAGCCTGTCCCATTGGCTGAACCAGCAGATCTGCCACAAAAATACGAGCCGCTTCCAGTCCCCCATCTAAGTAAATGGCACCGATTATAGCTTCCAATGCATCGGATAGGATAGAATCTTTTTCCCCACCGCCCCCCGCAGCCTCACCTCTACCCAAACGCAAGTACACGCCCAAACCCAACCGCCTGGCATAAGACGCCAAACTTGCCTCACATACAACACCTGCTCTAACCTTACTCAGTTCGCCTTCTGTAAGTTTAGGGCAATGACTATATAAAAAGTCACTGGCTAAAAGCTCCAAAACCGCGTCTCCCAAAAACTCCAACCGTTCGTTACATGCCTCGGGTCCAAGATTATTTTCATACACAAAAGAGCTATGGGTCAACGCCTGGCGCAATATATCCAGGTTCGTAAACACATAGCCCAATTCCGGAAGATTAGATGCCCGACATGCCATTTAGCCTTCCAATGCCTTTCTGATAAATTCAGCAGCATCGCCAACAGTCCGGATATTTTCAGCTTCCGTATCATCAAACTCCATATCAAATACTTCTTCAAGTTCCGTAATAATTTGGAATATATCTAGGGAATCTGCCCCTAAATCATCAATAAACGCAGTTTCAGGCGTAATCATTTCTTTAGTCAGTGTCCCACCGGAAACACTCATTTGAGATAAAATAACATCTCTAATTTTTTCAAATTCCATAGCCAAATCCTTTCTATGACTCAATTGAACAATACACACTGCCTGATAGCTCCACAAATAGCTTTAGCATTGGAACTTCCATGGGCCTTTACAACAAGACTTTTAAGACCCAAAAAAGGCGCACCACCGATTTCGTCATAATCAAGACGCTTTTTTAATCGGTTAAAAGCTCCTTTGGCCAGTAAAGCACCTGCTTTAGACACTGGATCTGCCATCAACTCGTCTTTAACCATGCCCATCAGGCCTTTAGCCAAACCCTCGGTGTATTTTAAAATCACATTTCCAACAAAACCGTCACAAACCACTACATCCGCCACACTTAACGGAATATCACGAGCTTCTATATTACCGATAAAATTAATTTCATTTCGTTCTGCCGCTTCTTGCAGCAGATTATAAGTCTCTTTAACCAGGACATTGCCTTTTTCCTGTTCCGCACCGATATTAACCAGTCCAATACGCGGATTTTTTATACCTCTGGCCTTGGTCATATACGTACTACCCATTTGGGCAAATTGAGTGAGATATACAGGTTTGCAGTCCACATTAGCGCCACAGTCTATCAAAAGCGTAAACCCATCTCTCAAAGGCAAAAGCGCACCCAAAGCCGGCCGTTCCACACCTTCTGCTCTGCCGATAACCACTGTAGCCGCGGCTAATAAAGCCCCTGTACTGCCGGCAGATACAAAAGCTGCTGCCTGGCCTTCTTTAACCGCTTTAAGGCCTACCATTAAAGAGGATTCCTTTTTACGCCGGATAGCAATCGTAGGCACCTCATGGGTATCTATTACATCAGGGGCATGCAAAATGGATATGGCTCCGGCCGGAGCATTTACCTTTGCCAGTTCTGCCTCTATAGCGTCCTGACGACCCACCAGCAAAATGTGTATCCCCATTTCTTCTGCGGCTAAAGCGGCCCCTTTTACAACTGCTTCCGGCGCATTATCGCCACCCATGGCATCTACTGCTATAACTATCGGCATATCTTCACTCCTTTTGGCACATCAAAAAAACTGCCTCAATACGCAGAAGACACGGACCAAAAGCTATCCGTGTCTAATCATTATTCTGCTAATTTAAGCACTTCACGGCGCTTATACACACCACAAGATTTGCATACTCTGTGGGTTTTGGCAAGCTCGCCGCAGTTAGGGCATACTACCAAACCTGGCATAGCAATTTTCCAAGTTTGAGCTCTGCGTTTATCCCGACGCGCTCTGGACGTTTTCCCTTTTGGACAAATCATTTATGTCACCTCCGAACCTAACACTAATCAATCATTGGAAATTATATAGTGAATCATTCCAAACTGTCAAGTAAACTGAAGTGTATTTTCTTCAGTTCTTTAGCTACAGTTTTGGCATGTACCCATAAAACTAATATCGTGATCTTCTATCAGATGCAAATGGATGCTCTGAACGGCTTCATTAAGTTCGTGTAAATATTCCATTTCCATATCAAAGATATTTTCGCATACTTTACACTTAAAATGATAATGAGGCGAAGGGTTAGTGTCATAACGTTCCACATCTCCTTGAACCCAAATCTGACAGATGATCCCTTCTTGGTCCAGTAAACGCAGATTACGATAAATAGTTGTCTTGCTAATAGTCGGATGATACTTTTGCACCTCATCGTTTACATCAAGTACTGAAGGGTGCTTCATCCTTTGCAACGCATTTATTATTATTTGGCGTTGTATCGTATTACGCTGCATTTTATTCACCTCCCACCTTTATCATAGGGCTGTCCTACAGCCTTAGGTGCCATTGTATTTTTAGAAGTAAATGCCAGCACAATCAATGTAGCGATATATGGTGACATCCTATAAAAATGGGCTGGTATACCCAAATCCAACAAAAACGGAATAGCCGAGTAACTTGAAGCAATAGCCTGCATAACTCCAAAGAAAAATGCGGCAAATAAAATTTTTACCGGGCGCCATCCACCAAAAATAAGCACAGCGAGCGCCAAAAAGCCGTAACCGGACACTGTGCCGCTAAACACAGTAGATATGGGCACAATAAGAATAATACCCCCAATGCCGGCCAAAGCACCGGAAATCAATACCCCTGCATAACGAATTTTCATTACATTTACGCCTACAGAGTCTGCCGCTTGCGGATGTTCTCCACATGCTCTAAGCCGCAGCCCAAATTTTGTTTTAAATAAAACAAACGCAGTAACGGCTAAAATAACAAAACCCATGTAAGTTGTAATATATGTATTTTGAAAAAACATAGGGCCTATGATAGGTATAGCTCCAAAAACGGGTACACTCTCTATCCTAAACTGATTGGAAAAATGTATGTTTTGGGTACCGGTAAGAAGCCTGGAAACATATATAGCAAAAGCGGGAGCAAACATATTGATGGCAATACCGCTTATGATTTGGTTAGCCTGCAGATTAATAGAAGCATAGGCATGAAAAAACGCAACCAGCACACCGGTAACCAAAGCCACAATAATCCCAAGTAATAATATAGGCTGACCGGGCAAACTATCTTGAAAAGTAGTGATAAATAATATCCCGGTAAATGCGCCCATGATCATTTTACCTTCAAGGGCAATATTTACAATGCCGGATTTTTCTGAAAAAAGACCGCCTAATGCAACAATCATAAGAGGGATCATAAAAAACATAGTATGCTGTATTATGAAATAAACCATGTTCATAGGACTTCACCTTCTTCTAAATCCCGTCTTTTCCCCAATTTTCCGATTGTTTTTCCAAGCAAGGATCTCACTAAAAATACGAAGGCACAAAAGTATATTATCACAGATATTACAATTTCCACAACTTCAATAGAAAATCCAAAGACTTGCATACGGGCGCCACCCAAATATAAATATGAAACTAATGCACCGGAAAATATAATGCCGATCGGGTGATTTAATCCAAGAAATGCAACAGAGATACCTGTAAATCCTTCTTGGGCAAGTACATCTACAATACTCATAGATCGGCCTGTACCATTCATAAAACTCAGGGCGCCACCAATACCGGCAAGGGCGCCGCAAATCATCATTGATAAGATAATATTTCTGTTTTCGTTGATGCCGGCATATTTTGCAGCGTCTTTATTGAAGCCGCAGGCTTTAAGCTCGTATCCGAAAGTAGTCTTTTCCAAGACTATATAAATCAAAATAACAATCAATACGGCAATAATGATACCGATATTTACATGGGAGGCCCGGGTAAGATTTCCAACGGTTTCACTAAAAATATTATCTAACCCCGCAGCGGGCAAGTTTGAATCACTTGCCAGTGGCAAGGTAGTCCCGCGCCCTTGATCAAAAATAGAATTGATGATCATGTAGTTAACTAAAAACATACCAATATAATTTGTCATGATGCAAGATATAACTTCATGCACATTGCGATAAGCCTTTAATATACCGGGGATCGCCCCCCATAAAGCGCCTGCCAACGCAGCGGCCAGTATCGCTGTAATAATCCGTATGGCCGGCGGCAAAAACAAAAACTCTACCCCAATATAAATGGCAACGAAACCGCCAAAGGTAAACTGACCGCTTGCGCCTATATTAAATAAACCGGTCTTATAAGCAAAAGCCACCGAAAGGCCTGTTAAAATAATAGGCGTTGCAAATAAAAGCACATCACCTACATTGCGCATGGAACTTGCCCCAAAGGTAAGGATGGTCATAAAAGCAGGAAAAGCCTGAGTGGAATCACTGATAAATAATATGATAAGACCTATTAAAAGACCTGCAATGATAACTAAAACAGAGGACAAAAAATTAAATATCCCATCTCGCTTCATACAGCCTTCACCTCATCTCTTTTGGCGCCGGACATATAAAGCCCAAGTTCCTGAAATGTCACTTTTTTAGGGTCTACATCAGCTACAATTTCGCCTTCATGTATCACTAAAATTCTATCCGATACATTCATGACTTCTTCAAGCTCTAAAGAAACTAACAGCACTGCTTTTCCGGCGTCTCTTTGAGCCAACAATTGTTTATGAATATATTCGATTGCTCCTATATCTAAACCTCTGGTAGGCTGTACGGCAATAAGTAACTTTGAATCACGATCAATTTCTCGGGCAACAATTACTTTTTGCTGATTACCACCGGACATGGAGCGCGTAATTGTATTCGCACCCTGACCGGAACGTATATCAAATAACGCTATTAATTTTTGAGCGTAATTTTTTATTTTATCTGCTTGCAAAAAGCCCCAGCGCTGAAAATCTGAGGTATAGTACTTTTGTAAAATAAGATTGTAGGCAAGAGAATAATCCAACACCAAGCCATGTTTATGCCTATCTTCGGGAATATGGGCAATGCCAAGCTCTCCTCGTTTACGTATCTTATCTTTGGAAATATCCCGGCCACCCATTAAGATCTGTCCGGATTCTACAGGAGCAAGGCCCGTTATGGCATTAACCAAATCTGTTTGCCCATTGCCTTCGATCCCTGCGATACATAAAATTTCTCCCGCTTTTATATCAAAGGACACATTGGTGAGTATGTTTTTTTCGCCCTCACCTTTTTGGGACAGATTTTTAACTTTCAGTATAGTATCGCCAATTTTTGCTTCTTCTTTTTCTAAACTCATGGCGACCTTACGGCCAACCATCATCTCGCTCATTTCTTCTTTTGATGTCTCGGCTACATTAACTGTACCGATCAGCTTACCTTTTCTGAGGACAGAGCATCTGTCAGCCACTTGTTTGATTTCATCCAACTTATGGGTTATAAACAAAATAGACTTGCCTTCTGCAATCATATCACGCATAGTTTGCATGAGCGCCTCTATTTCTTGAGGGGTCAGTACAGCGGTGGGCTCGTCAAAAATAAGTATCTCATTATCACGATACAGCATTTTAAGTATCTCTACCCTTTGCTGCATCCCTACCGTAATATGACGTACTTCTTTGTCTATATCAATTTCAAAACCATATCTTTTAGATAATGCCAACACTTTTTCTCTTGCGTCTTTCATTTGAAGTATGCCGTTTTTAGTTGTTTCAACGCCAAGTATGATATTTTCTAAAACCGTAAAATTATGAACTAATTTAAAATGTTGATGCACCATACCGATACCGAGTGTATTGGCATCCCCCGGCCCTGTAATGTTTACTTCTTCGTTGTTTTTGTAAATGCTGCCCTTTTCCTGCTTGTATAAACCAAAAAGCACGCTCATCAATGTAGATTTGCCTGCGCCGTTTTCTCCAAGCAAAGCATGTATTTCACCTTTTTTAAGTTGCAGTGTAATGTCATCATTTGCAATAATTCCCGGAAATTCCTTTGTAATGTTGCGCATTTCAATGATATACATACATCCAGCCCTCTTCATTATGTAAAAAAAGGAGCGCAAAAGCGCTCCTTTGCATTTTAATTACACTTCAACAACCGTAACAAAGGATAACTCAAAACCGGCTTCTGCAACTGTTGGTGTTACAATATTTGAAACTACGATAGTACGGTTAGCCAATAGCGCAAAAATTTCATCATATTGTGCTTGGGTAAAGTTTTGGAAACGTGAAGAATGCATAGGTAAACCTATTCCGTTAATAGATGCATCAAACCTGAGCTCTCTTCCGCCGCGGAAATGGCCTTCCAAGAAATCGGTAAGCATATCATAAACAGATACATCAAGTCCTTTTACGGCAGAGGTGATAACGGTAGGAGACAAAGCAGCTTGATCTACGTCTACACCGATTGTAGATCCGCCTGCGCCTTCCGCTCCACTCATAACAGAGAACCCTGCACCCCCGGCGGCAGCAAAAATAACCTCTGTACCGGCAGCAAACCAAGAAGCAGCTGTTGTTGCAACAGCAGGATCAGGAGCAAAAGAACCTATATAATTGTAATTAATTGTAACATCTCCGGGGCTTAATTCTAATGAAGCGGCGGCATGCTCTGCACCTTGTATAAATCCATGACCAAAACGCACAACTGCAGGTACCGCAATACCACCCATAAACCCTAAATTTCTATAACCTTCCATTACAGCAGCATAGCCCGCCAAAAAGCCGGCTTCTTCTTCTGCATAATGGATCGCTGCCAGATTGTCACTGAGTCTTACATTACCGTCTCTTCTTGGTGAAGCATCCAATAAAACAAATTTAGTATCCGGAAACATATCCTGCGCTTCGTACAAAGAAGACTCGAAATGGAAACCCGGCAAAACAAGAATATTTGCACCGGCACCAATGGCGTCTGCGATCAGATCAATACGGGCCACATCATCAGCCGCGTGAGGTTGAAAAAATCTGGCATTGTCGCTGGAAATCCCGTGAGTTGAAATAAAACGCTGTATGCCTTGCCAAGCACCTTCGTTAAAAGAACCATCATCCAATATAGAATCCGGTGAGTGAGCAATTAACGCAATTTGAACATCGCTTGGAGCCAATGAATCGGCTGTAGCCGGTGCTTCTTCATCGGCTTCCAGGGCAGCTTCATCAGCTTCGGCCGCGGCTTCATCTTCCGGCTCCGATTCCGGCTCGGCAGGGGTTTCAATTTCGACTGCAGGTTCGGCCGCAGGCTGAGGTGCGGCAGTACCGCAAGCACTAAGTCCGGCAACCAGTATCATCACCAGCGCCATTAAAGAAATAAATTTTAAACACTTTTTCATCGTCAAATTCCTCCTTATTTTCTCGTCAACAATGTAATAATAATATTTATACTAATCTCGGCAAATGCTGATTAAAATACTGAAAATTTGTTCGTATATTTTAATCTCAAAAGATTAGTGTTAATAAGCATTTGGGGGTTCGCCGGATAGCACTTTAACGGCAGAACTTGTCCCTAAACGCGAACAACCTTCACTAATAAACGCAATAAAATCTTCTAGAGTGCGCATGCCGCCGGCAGCTTTAATTTTTATGCCGGGGCCAATATGTTCTTTAAACAGCTTAATATCTTCTATCGTCGCGCCGCCCGTACCAAAGCCTGTAGAGGTTTTAATGTAATCGGCTCCGCTGTCGGTTACGCATTTGCATAAGGCAATTTTTTCATCTTTGTCCAGGTAGCAGCACTCGATGATTACCTTTACAATTTTGTCTCCCGCCGCTTTTTTAAGGGCAGTTAACTCTGCAGTGATCTTATCGAAATTATGCGCTTTGGCATCGCCGATATTAATGACTACATCCAGCTCAGATGCGCCATCCTCTATCGCCTTTTCAATTTCACACTTTTTAGCTTCAAGACAGCTGTATCCCAGAGGAAATCCAATGACCGTGCAGATGACCAGGGCATCGCCGTATTTGTCGTGAACTCGTTTGACAAAAGAAGGTGGTATGCAAACAGAAGCTGTTTTGTAATTAATGGCTTCTTCGCATAAGGCAGAAATTTCTTCCCATGTGGCAGTTGCTGCAAGTAGTGTGTGATCCACAAAGGCATATATCATAGAGTTATCCATAAGCTATCACCCTTTATCTGCCATTATAATCCGTCGCAAGGCTTCTACAGCCACCCCGGTAGGGATCTCCGTATCGTGACTGAGCGGATTGTCTAATCCCATCGCCGCCCGCTCTTGATTACCACAAACCAGTAAAACGCTTCCAACTCGCACCCTCAGATAACTTCCTACCACAAACAGAGTGGCAGATTCCATTTCGGAGGTAAGAGCTCCCGCTCTAATCCAAGCTTGCCAATGGTTAAGCAATTCCTGTGCAACAGGCATACGACCGGGATCGTGCTGACCGTAAAAGGAATCTTTACATTGAACCACACCCACGTGAAATTTTTGATTCAATTGTTTAGAGGCATCCACTAAGGCATTTACTATCTGATAGTCCGCGACCGCCGGATATTCGATGGGGGTATATTCACGGCTTGTCCCATCTAAGCGTATAGCACCGGTAGCGATGACTACATCACCGCCTATCACATCCTGCGCCATGCCTCCGGATGTCCCTACCCGGATAAAGGTATCGCTACCCAGCTGCACCAGCTCTTCTAACGCAATAGCGGCGCTTGGCCCACCTATTCCGGTAGAGGTTACACTAACCTTTTCGCCTTCCAAATAGCCGGTGTAGGTGACGTATTCTCTTTGATCCGCTACAAGCTTTGCATCATCAAAATGCCGGGCAATCTCTTTACAGCGCTTAGGATCCCCGGGCATAATCACATAACGTCCCACATCACCCTTTACCATGCCGATATGATACATACGGTTGCCTTCGGTATTGATGTGGCTAATTTGTTTTTCCATGTTATGACCTCTTCAATAGTGCCGTTCCAATGTTACAAGTTTGTGACATTTTCATTATACGGAATTACAAGAAACTGTCAATAGTCATAGGGGCATGTTATAGTTGTAACCAAATGCAAGGTGTTTTTACAGTATTTCAAATATAGTGAATTCAATGGAAATGACGGGAGTGTTTTAAATGACTGATAAAGATTTAGTGAGAGAAGCTACCAAAGCACGTACAAAGGCTTATGCCCCTTATTCACACTTTTTAGTTGGAGCGGCATTGCTAACAAGTGAGGGTACGGTCTACTCAGGATGCAATATAGAAAATGCAGGATATACCCCAACTATTTGCGCCGAGCGTACAGCTTTTTCTAAAGCGGTATCTGAAGGCGAACGAAATTTTACTGCAATCGCTATCGCAGGCTGGCCTAAAGATGCCATAAAACCTGGACAAGCGTTTCCCTGTGGGGTTTGTCGACAGGTAATGCGGGAATTTTGCGATCCTAAGAGCTTTAGGATCTTAGTTGCAAACGGAGAAAACAACGGATATACAGTGCATACTTTGGAAGCGCTTTTACCTTATGGATTTGGACCGGAGAGTCTGGAGCAATGATATTGATGTGTACCAAGTGCGAACTTGAATTTTCAACAGAGTGCGAAAAAACCGACGTGAATATTGTCGGTTTTTTCGCACTAAAGTGCAATTCAAGTTCTCACCACATGCAGCAACATTATTCAGTGCCTAAAAACGCAACTATATATCGGAATTATTTAGGATTTCTTCACATTAAACCATCCAGATATTAGATTCACGCGAATTTCAATAGGTTAAATAGTTCAGTTAAAACATCATGGGTTGACAAAATATTATACCAATGTCACAATGACTCCAATAATTTCATATCCATTAAGATTTATTGAGAGGAGTAGTACCCATGAAAAAAATACCTGTTGCATTGATTTGCTGTTTGTTTACCATGGCAATAGCCCTAACCGCCTGTGCCGGCCCAGCCGGAAGCACACCAACCGGAGGTGCGGCTACTGAAGGCGCAACAGCAAGCCCTGCCGAAGAAGCAGTCAGCCTCCGCATATCTTGGTGGGGCAACCAGCTTCGGAACGAAACCACCCTTGCCATGTTGGACGCTTACACCGCAGAAAATCCTCATGTAACCTTCGAAGCCGAGTTTACTGACTGGAACGGCTATTGGGATAGATTAGCCACTCAGGCGGCGGCCGGCAACTTGCCCGATATCATCCAGCAGGATTATGCTTTCATTACCCAATATTGGGCCAGAGGCCTATTAGCTAACCTAACCGATCAAATTAATTTGGGCAATCTCGATGTAAGCGAGGTTCCGGAAAGTGTTCTTACGCTTGGTCGTTTTGAGGGGGATCTTTTTGCCCTCTGTATCGGTGTTAACGCAGTCGCTATTTTTTACAACATGGATGTTGCGGAAGCAGCCGGAGTGTCCTGGTCCGAACGTCCTTCTTATCAAGAAATCATGGAGTTGTCCGCCATCGTTTATGCGGCCACCGGCGTACGGGGCGATACTCCCGCCGGACTCGGAAGCCTGCAAATGATGTCTCGTGATGTGGGCGAATGGGTTTACGATGTTGATGCAGACGGCAATAACATTGTTGGCGCAAGTGAAGCCACTGTACTGCGCTTTTTCACCCAAGTTTACAACACAATCAACAGCGAATGGTCTCTCACCGTCGAGCAGCGTCAGGATAACATTGGCGTGGGACTTGAAGCCGACCATCTGCCTACGGGAAGATCCTGGCTCATGTTCCCGGGAGGGTCTAATCAGCTTGCCGCTGTACAAGCAGCGACTGAAGATAGGATCGGAATTACGTTTTACCCTCGAATTGAGGGATTTACACACGAATCTATGTATCTGCGTCCTTCCCAATTTTTCTCTATCGCCGCCACTTCCCAACATCAGGAAGAAGCCGCTCGCGTGATCAGCTTCTATACCAATGCCGAAATCGCTCAAGAAAAGCTGATGGCCGAGCGCGGTGTACCGGTCAATCCAAGAATGGCAGATTTTCTCCGTCCACAACTTGACCCGGTACAACAAACCATATTTGAATATATCGCCAAGGTAACCGAAATAGGTACACCGTTTGATCCACCTCAACCCAATGGCGCAGCCGAAGCAAACAGACTCCTTGACGATTTAGTAGAGCTTATCCAATTTGGTCAGATTACTCCACAAGAAGCTGCCACCAGATGGATACCCGAAGCCAACGCTATACTTGCGGTCCATCAAGAATAACAACAATAAAATAATCCCCATGCCTCACGAGAAGTGGGGCATGAGGATAGAGGAGCGTGCAAAACCTCATGGTAGCAGTCGAAAAAAAACATGGTGCCCATAATACTAAGCAATCTAAAAAAAGTCTCGGTTCATTTTTTAACCGGCAAGAAGTCGCAGCCTATGTCTTCATCATGCCGATGATTATCGGATTGCTTACATTTACCCTGGCTCCGATTATGATTTCTTTTGTTTTGTCCTTTACACGTTATGACATTTTGTCGTCACCGACTTTTATAGGATTAGACAATTACATCAGAATGTTTACCACTGATCCTGTCTTTTGGCAAAGTTTCAGAGTCACTTTATTTTTCACCTTCGTTTCAGTACCACTCAGACTCGTATTTGCTTTGTTGGTGGCCATATTATTTTTTCGCGGTACACGCCTGGTCGGCGTTTATCGAGCGGTCTATTACCTTCCTTCCATCATGGGCGGCAGTGTAGCGGTCGCCGTTTTGTGGCGACGCATATTTGCTGTAGAAGGAGTACTTAACAGCATACTGCAATGGTTTGGGATCCCTTCCGAAATTGGCTGGCTTGCCCGCCCCGATACGGCAATTTGGACCCTTATCATCCTGGCGGTATGGCAATTTGGATCTTCTATGTTAATTTTTTTAGGAGGACTTAAACAGATACCGACCACCCTTTATGAAGCCGCTACCGTAGACGGAGCCAATAAATTACGTCAATTTTTTTCTATTACCCTTCCGATGCTGACACCCGTCATCTTTTTCAACCTGGTCTTACAGACAATCAACGGGTTTACCGCTTTTACTCAAGCGTTTATCATCACCCAAGGCCGCCCTATGAATACAACACTATTTTACGCGGTATATATGCACCGCCGCTCTTTCGAATTTAGTGAAATGGGATACGGAGCCGCTATGGCTTGGTTTATGCTTCTGGTGGTTGGCCTTTTGACTTTTGTCATTTTTAAGACCTCCAACAAGTGGGTCTATAGAGCGTCTGAAAACGAATAGGAGGTAACACATATGACCGCAGCTAAAACTGTGACAAAACCGGCAACTTCACGAAAATCTTCCGCCTCCTACCGAGTAAAAAGCAAGGTGAAAACGGGGATATACCATCTGGTGGTAATCACTCTCGGGTTCGTTATGATCTATCCTCTACTTTGGATGCTGGCCAGTTCTTTTAAACCAACCGAAGAAATCTTTAATAATGCCGCCAGCTTAATCCCCATCGATTTTTCTCCGGAAAACTATGCCACCGGCTGGAGAGGTTTTGGCGGGTTTTCCTTTGGCCATTTTTTTAGAAACTCTTTTGTTATCTCTATCTTGTCCACACTGGGCACAATGGTTTCCGCACCTTTTGTCGCCTTTGGCTTTGCACGGCTTAAGTTTAGAGGGCGCGGCCTTTGGTTTACACTGATGTTAATGACTATGATGCTGCCCTTCCAGATTATCATGGTCCCGCAGTACATTATTTTTCATAGCATCGGCTGGGTCAATACTATTTTGCCCCTTGTTGTGCCGGCTTTTACGGGAGGCGCGTTTTTCGTTTTCCTCATCGTCCAATTTATTCACGGTATCCCTCGAGAGCTCGATGAAGCGGCCTTTATCGACGGCTGTTCTTGGTACGGCATTTATTTCAAGATTATTTTACCTTTGATTATACCGGCCGTGGTTACATGCGCCATTTTCTCCTTTATGTGGAGCTGGGATAACTTCCTTGCCGCATTGCTTTACCTTAATCGCCCGGTGGATTATACTGTAGCCCTTGCACTGAGACTGTTTTCCGATCCTGCCGCTAATTCTGACTGGGGCGCATTATTTGCTATGTCAGTCCTATCTCTGGCACCCATCATGGCTATCTTCATCTTTTGCCAAAGATATTTAATCGAGGGCATTAGTACCGAGGGATTAAAAGGTTAAAGCAGTCCTGTTTATTGCATAAAACATAGGCGCAGAAGGGAGCATTTTAAAATGAACATTTACATTATGGTGGACTTAGAAGGAATAAGCGGA
>Ga0131853_10011669_pt1 | contig 16094 bp, 12 predicted proteins | sample TergutLab28metaG_FD_92764 | JGI IMG/M metagenome (GOLD analysis project Ga0131853, IMG submission 92764) | Labiotermes labralis P1 segment gut microbial communities from Petit-Saut dam, French Guiana - Lab288 P1 (version 2) (version 2) | ecosystem: Host-associated > Arthropoda: Insects >...
CACATCATCATCTCCTCGACTGAAGAAAGCGCGGCAGGTGAAGTCCAATATCAAGACCATGTTGATTGCGTTCTTCGACACTGACGGGCTGGTTCATCATGAGTTCGTCCCTACAGGACAGACGGTAAATAAGGAATTCTACAAAACAGTCCCGCAACGCCTCCGCAATGCTGTGCGCAGACATCGCCCTGAGAAGTGGTGCTCCGGCAACTGGATCCTGCACCATGACAACGCCCCTGCCCATAGGGCTGTCACCACAAATGAATTTCTGGCGAAACACAACATTCCGTTGCTCCCACAACCTTTCTACTCCCCTGACCTTGCTCCGTGTGACTTCTTCTTGTTCCCACAACTGAAGAAAACAATTAAAGGTCGCCGATTCGATTACATTGCAGATATTCAAGCCAACGCGACGAGACAACTAAGGGCTATTACTAAAAGTGACTACCAGAGGTGCTTTCTTCAGTGGCAGGAGCGCTGGAATAAGTGCATACAAGCACAAGGACACTATTTCGAAGGAGACAAGACCAACTAGCCGTTGAGTCTACTCGTTCACGCACAAAAAAATCAGTCCCGGAATTAAATGATCAGCCCACGTACAGTACACATTTACATACAAACAATACATAGAACACAATTAACAACTTCGGTTGGAAGCTTTGTGGGATTCGAACCCAGAATGGTCAAACTAAAATTAACATTGACACCCAGTGGCAGTAGTACAGTACACATTTACATACAAACAATACATAGAACACAATTAACAACTTCGGTTGGAAGCTTTCTGGGATTCAAACCCAGAATGGTCAAACTAAAATTAACAACATTCAAGTAACATCAAGCAACTGAAACATAGCTGTCATCAGATCTAGTGAAAACTAGTTGTAACATCTGCCACAACCCAGGATGTGTGCAGGTCTCGGAAGGTCAGAAATAGTTTTTCATGGTACCACAAGCATTATGCCACATTGTACTGAACTAATACAGAACTCAGGGCATTGTAGAACTTCCTGTAATTGAGAAATGTGTGAAACTATATGAAAATGCAGATCAGTCTGGAAAAAACCAATGGAATATGTTGAAACAATCGTTTAAAAAAACCCTCAATACTGTTTCCAAAACACCTGAACTGATGGAGGACCATGTGTGAAGTAAAACTGCAACACTATCACAAAGGACAGCGACTTGGGAATGCCATTAAAATGAAAAGTACTCACCCACACCACATGAATTCAAAAATCATAGGCATGACAACCTACAAGAGGAACAATTTTAAAGTTATCCTTATTGATTTCCTGCTCACTGAAACAATGAACCCACTCTGAAGAACATCTCATCTTCTCAACACCAAGAAGCAATTCTTCATGAATACAGTGGTTTGCAATGAGACAGCAGACAAACTAGCCAAAAAGGGTACTTCATTACATACTAAAGAAATGCCATTCAAAGCTGACACACTGAAAAAATCTCCTGAATCGCAAAATAGCTAGGAAGCACAAACAAGAAGCCAACGAGCTGGCTGCAACAAAGAAATGGAGATATATCCACAAAATCTGGGCAGAATACAAAGGCAAAGCTACGAAGGAAGCAGCAACAAATTTTAGACTCAAGACAGGGCATGACTGCCTAGCAACTCATTTAAGAAAGATTGGCATATATGAATCAAGTGTGTGCACAATTTGCCAAATGTTGAACTCCACCACAGACAAGGAACATATGCTACATTGCCCTAAACTCGATACCGACCGACAAGTGCTCAAGAACACCACCAAACTCTACTGGTATGTCCAAGAGATGATGAGATAACTCCACTATCTGTCGTAGGAACAATAACAATGGCTTGTAACACATGCTCCCATCCAAAAGACACTGGGAAGTGCTTCAGCAACCCCTTATTTAGTCCAGATGTAGTTCCAAACCATCTCGGTTTCTTTAGGCAGCAGCAGGAGTCAAAGGGAAAAGAAACTTATGACATAGCAGAATTATGTCACTTCAGAACTACATCAGATGAAACATAGAGCAGTGAAGGGATACATTCTCTGCCACTAGACAAAAAGTGAAAATATGTACTGGAGCAAGTTACTAGTTGCAGATGAACTGTTGAAGAAGTCACCAGAGGAATGCACTAGAACAAAAAGAGATGTGGCTGGCAGCTACACTGAAAGGGCTTGGAAAATGCAAAACAACTTGATTCAATAGGCTAGTAAATTTTAAAGTGGCAACAATTCCTGGCATTGCCAACTAAACTGACACCTCAACAATAAAATGATGAAGGAAGATATTATGGCAAAGGTAACATACAATATTCTCATCCAAGAGCACATGAGACAAAGCTCAGTTTATTCATGGAGGTTGTCTTCAGTTCCAATACAGTAGTAGCCATGAACACTAGACATAAGCTGCAAGGAAGAGGTAGGTGATTCTTCCCAACCAGTTTTGGAAAAGATTTGGTTTCTTAAGCAAACAAAAAAACAAATTAGTGGAAAGAAAAAATCAAGGTTTATAGCTACAGGGCAGTTACTGGGGGTATCTTCAGAGTAATCCTAAGCAATTCTGGAAGGAATCCTGGGGGAATGAAGTGCAAAATGCAACCCTCAATCCCACCCAAGCTTCCTGGATCCACTAATGAGTAGCACTAACTCAATACAACATTCATAGTTTAGCTTAAACACTCTACAAAGAAATGTCTACATTTTAACCATATGACTCTTTTACACCATGTCAGCTGTGGAAAAAAGTGAATGAGTTGATTTTATGCAGTATTACATTTGTTTGATTCCACGCTGATGGTCCGTTGTGGACCGAACAATGTAGGAATATTCAGTGTGGCATTATTTTATATGATCTAAGCAAGCATTTTGTTGGTTTAGTGTCATGAATTATTTATTTACAAATATTCCCTTTTACTTTTGGTAAATTACAGGTTACGCCCATTATTCAAAAAGAAAACACGAACATGAGAGACTTGCACAACATTGCTTACGGCACAAATATTTTCAAATTTTCTTGATTTTGTAAGACACACACAAACTGTTGCGCAACACCTTAAGCCACTGTTCACACTACAGCCTCTGTCACACAAATCAGTTGCCAGTGTCTGGGCTGCCTCAAATAAAAGAACTAACCATACTAACAATCTGTGAAAGAAAAAGGAAATGTGAGGCATTAGGGATGATGTCATCACTAATGACAGTGGTAATGAATGTACTCATTCATCTCAGTTGAATGCAGACAGAAGCACACAGCAGTGCATGCACTTAGATACTTCAACTAAACTAGTCTACACCTTGACATGAAAGAAACAATAAATAATCAGTTTCTCTGAACTCTGTTGGCACACCACCCGAAGGCCAAATGCTTTAACTACAAGAGTAAAGCAGCCAGATTACATTTGCTTCACATGTTTAACACGTGGAAGCATGAATAAGGGGGTGCTGAATGTGATCACAGCCCAGTACTACAAGAACTATAAAGGCTGCAGTATGAACAAAACATTCCACAACTCAGTCTAAAGGGTGTTTTAATTCATAAGCAGACTGCTGAATTTTATTTCGTTAAACATGAAGAAAAAATTCCAGATTATACAATTCTTTTTTGTAAGAGTGTGCATGAACAAATGAATCCTTTTGTTGTATTCCTTCTTTTGGGTGATTCCCTGGCATTTGAACTTTGTGCTCACATTTTGGAACACTCCATCTGTTCCATCGTCATATGTGGACTACTTACACTGCCTATGATGATGGAACAGTGTTCTGAAACATCAGCAATTAAAATTCAAATTAATTTGAATTCTGGGTCTCCCACATATCACAGTGGGCACTTCATTTTGGAGCCAAAATGTTAACTTTTAAAGCACCAGGCACTAGGGGATCAGTGTACCCTAAAGCCCCAGTTTAAATCCAAACACTGTGGACCAGCTACAGATACCACAGCCATGACTTAAAGTGATATGGTAGACCTTTAACAAGATGAAATCAACAGGTACAGTTACAGGTACATATGTAAATGTGGACTGTTAATGTCTCTCACCCTTTCTGCACCAGTTGGTTTTCACAGATCTCCAGGTAATATAGTGCACTGCCTGCAGCACAAAGCACCTGGCTCACATTACAAGCAACTACGCTGATCGTCCTCTCAGACGGAGGCTTCCACTCACTGCAACAGGTTGTTTAATAACAATGTACCACTTACTAAAATGGTGCACAAAAATTTGATCCACTTCAGAAAGGTGAATGGGAAGAGTACAGTGATAAATCACTCACTGAATCAGCTGTTTGTTGTCCACTGAGATGAGGCGTGCTGACAATGGTGTCACCTGGATGATCTGATCATGATCCACATTGCCACAGAAGAATGACTGCTGATCTGATACAAAGCCTGGGATGTCAGTCTCCTCGACCTCTTCTCCATTCAATGTGAGGACCCTGAAACAGCAAACAGCAAGATGATCAGTCACTGTGTGCAGCAGATGGCATGCACAGCAATCACACATCTCACGAGTAGCTCACCGTGTCTGCCCAACAAATGCAAGAACCAGTGTGTTGTCAAACTTGCTAGAGGTTGCTATCCGCAGAGCCCACATCCCCTTGATGCCAGGAAGGTCTATGGATGCATGCTCCTGAATACCAATTCCGTTACGGATTATCCTGAGAGAACCCTCTTTATATGCACCTATAACATGGTAATCTATCAGCCACAGTAAAGCAAGCCACAACCAGACACACCGTAAGGCCCATCATTCTAACCTGAACATGTGGCAAGCCACAACTAGACACACTGTACAGCCCATCATTCTAACCTGAACAAGTGACAAGCTGGCCCTGTCCCTGACGCTCCAGGTCCACTACCACCATGTCCACAATCGGAGCGAGGTTGGTGAATGTCTCCATTGTACTGACATATGAACCACCCTCATCCTGCTTCACATTCAACTTAATGAGTTGCGAGTCTCCAAGGCGTGAACCAATAAATAACACACCATTATCCAGGTAGGTAATGCACTCAGGGATGCTGATCTCTCCTGCAAATCAGTTCAGTGTGACACAAATATCCACAGATCAATAAACCAGCAAATTCTATATGCAACACTTACCCAGACATTCCACTTTCAGGTCTTTCACAGTTAGTGTACCATCCATTTTCTCTTCCTGTTCCAGAAACAACATGAACAGGTGACCTGCCATATCACCAAGCAAGTACCGGGCACCATTTGAATCCACCTGGGCATAGCACACAATGGTGCTTTGCTGAAACAGCAAGATATAATGGTCTTTTTCACAAAAGTCCAATAAAAATGCAACAAACAACAATATATATTGTTACTGCAGAGTTCAGACAGTATTCTAAAACTGCAGAATGATTTCTAACAACCAGTTCTGAAGACACCACATACTGGGGCTGAGTACGGAAACCTGCATATGCAGAAGAGTTGGCATTTATAAAAACGCTTTTCTCTGTGATGAATACAGTGTGTTTTACTGACTATTAACCCCTCATCTCAGAACTTAAATGGTGATCAGTCTTCTCACCATGCAGTACTTAACCTTTAGGGTCTATGCATCCTAGAAAAAAGACAGCATTTAAAACCTCGCTTGGCTTGAGCATCCTATACATAGGACAGCCAGAGCCCCCACCATTCAATTATTTTGTTCTCAGTGCCATGAAAACATATAGGGGAGTCAGGTATCAGCTTCACTCATTCTTTAACTCTGCAACAGATACTATTTTTGACCAGCTTCATGCTTCTGCTGCTTTGCGCTCAGGAAATAACTCATTTACCCACTCAGTAAGAGACGGTGTGGTCTCCAGACCCAGTTTGGACAATATGGCTAACTGTATTCTTTATTTTTCATTGGTTAATATATTCTGGCAAGTGTTCTACTGCCAGCTGAAGCGCTGAGTATATTGACAGAAGCTGAAGGGGATTCTGAGCATCCATTCCAGCAATAAACAGAGGAAGGCATAATTCATTGCCATGTGGCTTCCAATTTCAAAGACAGAGTCTTAAGGATGACATATAAATAGCAGGCTTGTTGTGCAGCGTGATGGTATATTAGGCATGAGCTGAAAATCGTTAAGCACCTATATTGCATTTGTCATGGACATCCCTCAGAATGAACTGTCATGTGTCTTTGAAAACAGGATCAGGCATGTGCATACATCTGTACAAGCATGTGAGGGTCATTTCTAACATTTATTGTCACAAGGGTATATATAAAAAATGTACTTCATGAAGGTCTCTGAATATGCTCATAGTCTACAGTAAAGTTCATTCTAGAACAGGCCACGAAGGCGCAGAGGAGGAATAGAGGTATAGCTCTACTCTTTCTTTAACCTCGGCGCTAGATGGGGGTGGTTGGTCAACACCCCGGCCGCTTTACCCCCAGGAAAGACCCAGTACCCACTGTATAGGTGGCTGATCAGGACGGGTGCAGTAAATCTCGCCCCTACCAGGATCTGATCCCCAGACTGTCCAGCCCATAGCAAGTCGCTACACCAAATGCACTATCCAGGCCCCTCACAGTTTACAGCAGATACAGTTACTTTTTACTCTGTATAAGTGTGGGTGCTGACAAGGAATGTTTTCACATACAGCTAGTGTTGAGACTAACTGAAGGAAGACTAGTTACCAATAATCAGTGTTTATCTTTTCTGCTATTGCCCTGGGTCACATACAACTCCCCGCACCACAGTTGGGTGTATAGGTGTGTACTGTACTGTTAACAAAATGTAAAAATTTCATATCAGTTAAAAACTGCCCTGTGTCATAGTCTGTGGAAATAAAGGGGCCCCTATACATGTATCCCTGCTGAAACAAGATCTTAGGGCAGGTTTCTGAACCACGCCAATTACCATTTTTAAACCTAAGACAACATATATTTCATTGCTTGTTGCTGGCTACCAACTCCTCATGCATGATATATGTTTCAACATGGAAATTTCAATGCAAAAATCTGCATACCTGTTGGTTTCAGCAACAGCACGATTAAATGCTGCTCAGGAAACAATAGAGATGCCTATAAAACACCCTCAACATTTTTCTGAAGCTGACACAGTTCATTAAGTGGATGTTTTTGTGCCCTGTGTGACATTTTTATGGCATGCCAGAACCAGCATACATCATTCTCACTTGCTATGTCATCATTCTTGACTTCTTCCACCACCTCATCAGCTTCATGCCAGTTTTCTTCCAGTGCACAATCTGTACTACTATCACTACTGCTGTAATCACCTTCCAGTGCACAATCTGTACCATTATAACTACCGCTGTCATCACCTTCCAGTGCATAAACTGTACCACTATCACTATTGCTATTATCACTTTCCAGTTAAAGTCTGCTTATATCTGCCCTTGTAACTTGCAAACCCAAAGGACCAGCTACCATCCTGCACTAAAATGTATTTGTTCATTCATGTTATTTACAGTGAATAATGATCTGGTTTCCACAAAGACTTACAGATGTCAGGGAAGAATAAAGCTTCACACAATGAGTGCTATGCCTAGAATCCACCAAGACTCAACAGAGTGCACTAAACTGCAGTTTTTCAACACTGCCACAAAGAACAAACAAGTGTATGTTGAACCGCCAGTACCATATACCATTTATAAATGTACACATTTAATTTGAACCAGCTTAAGGGGTTAATCCTTTCACTTCTACACTTTTCAAGCACTGGCATTGCCTCCAGATCACATTTGTTTCTGCAAATATTGAAACTGTTACTTCAAGTTTCACTCTTTTCCTTGTTACTTTTTCAATTTTTGCTTACAGAAAAAGATCTATGACCTCTTTACCTTACAATCCATGAAACACCATGAAACTGAAATATTCCAAGAACATATATAATGTGTGTCAAGTGTTAGCCTGAAGAAAACAGCAATGAGTACATTTCGGTTGGCCCAGAGGACACAATGGACAGGCATAATCTATTCATATAATCAACATGTAACTCTCAACACTTCCCCTCCAGCGAGGATTTAAACTTTAAAATCCACCCTACTGGATCATTTTAAGGGTACTAAAAAAAATTTTAAATGTATGGTATTTCCTGTCATAATAATATGAAATTTTTACACACCACAGCAGATGTTCTTCTGTATCTTATGCATAAAAAATGGAGTACTTACGTATATTTGGAGTCTGATACCACAAGGGGAAATTTTAAGGTCTGAATCACGAAATTTATAGTCACTACATGTCCACAACAGTTTACACACTGCACTGAGATAAGGTTTTTGCAGAATTGCCTCTAAAAATCAAGTGTTACTTTTACTCCCAGTAATTCAGTTTTGTGTGGTAAACTTCAAAGCACTGCCCTATACAAAGTCCTACATCGCATTTTCGGCAGTACATTGTAGGGCATTTCTTTACAGTTTTCCCGGTCTGGCGCTTGCTTCTCTGCGCATATATGCGACATGAGCGCTAAGAAATTCCCTCCACCTTAGCATGTGTCTCCGGAATCCTATGTAAAAAATTATCTCTCCCTACAAGTCTGCCAGCTGGACTGCTGGTCTAACCTTGCACTTGTATATCAGTACCGGCACTAGCAAGCAATTGATCAGCAACTTTTTCGTAGAAAATTTCCAGCGACATTTTCTTGCTTATTTTGTTATGCAAGATGTGTGCAATTACCACTACCAGGTTGAACAGATGAAAGAAAAGTTTTTTCCAGCATTTTATTATCTTCCTTTCAAATGAATAATAGGCCAGCATCTGGTCTGATCTGTTCACACCAGTTTTATACTTGTTTTAGTCCAACACTACAGCTGGTTTTACTTTAAGATGTGCCCCCCATGGCGAAGTTTCTGCAACCCATGCAGTGGATTGACGTTTAGTGGTCAGATAGTAGGCAAAACACCACATCTCATCACCCGTTACAATTTTCTTAAAGAAGTCAGGATCACTGTCTGCTGTGGCAATCAAATCTCGGCAAGCTGCAATTCTCTGGTCTTTCTGCTCTGGAGTCAAAGAGAGTGGAACAAAGCGTGAACAAATCTTCTGTTTTAGCAAATCTTCAACTACAATCTTTCTCACTGTGTCCTTGCCAATGTTCACCTCATCTACTAGCATTCTTAGTGAAAGGTGACGGTTTTGAAGCAACAACTGAGAAATCTTCTCGACATTGTTGTCACTGTGACACTCTGTAGGCTGGCCACTCCTGGGGTCATCTTCAATGTCTTCTCGTCCATCACGAAATCATCCATACCATCGGAAAACATTCGATCAGGATAGTGCTTGGTCCCCATAAGCTGCATTTACCATTTGGAGAATTTCCGTCGCACTTTTCCCAGCTTTAAAACGGAACTTTATATGCTAATCGTTGCTTTATACTCAAATCCATGACGAGGCTTTCACACACAGCTTCATTTCACACAACAAATCACAAATACTGCTCAACTCACTCAGACAACACTAAGCACACACTGTGTCGAGACTTGCTCCTACATGTTTCTGTGGGTGACCACCTGATGGTGGGCGTAGTATTCGCTCTGCACAATCAGTCCTAAAACTTAGCAGATGCACTGTGTATGTCTAGGTTGTAGACATAGCCGCTTTTTGCCTCACAAAGTTCTAACATTTTTATTCCATATTTATGGGGCTTTCCTTTTATACAAACATGAATGAATATACACCCTCGAAATGGGCATATTGCCTCGTCGATGGTCAGCTATTCTTCCAGTGTGTAGACATCCTGAAATTTTGTGATGAGTGTGTGAATAACTGGCCGAATTTTGAATAGTGGGTCATAGCCTGGCTGTCCCCTAGCTGCCTTTGCATTGTTGTTACTGAGATGGAAGATTGTGAATAATGCGTGGAACCTATCCCGAGACATTCCAACAGAAGCTGCATATGGGGTGTGAATAATCTGATGCAAACTCCAGTAATCCTGCAGAGATGACTTGCGTAACACGCTCATGTGTACGATTATCGCGAAGAATTTTTTTATTTCTTGCAGTGAGATTGTATTCCACAGTGCAAATACAGATTTGGGTGACAGAGAGTCCTATTGCTTCCTTTTGTTTATTTGCTGCTTTGCATATTGGTCTGTTTCCTTCTGTATAAGTTTGAACATTGCTGGGCCGAAGAATATTTCAAATATATCCCAGGGAGAGCTGCCTTGAGTTATTTGGAAAATTTTTATTTATCCAAGGTACACTGGAGAAGGCAGGTTTCTGAACCTCCCAAATTTGTTCTTTCCATCCTAAATCTGTATTTGCGCATTTAGGAAGGGCCCCGTGTATTCTCCTTGTGCCTCTGTCAGGTTTTCGCTGAACAACTTCCTCTTCCTCACTCTTGCTGCTGCTGCCACTGAACGGTGAATTTACTTTGCACATGTCGCTATCAGGAAGTTCACTAAAACTACCACCATCCGAGTCCGAATCATTCACAATTTCACTAATTTTATCAGTTCCGATAGACATTTTTTGTGAAGTATTTTTTGAACTAAAACTCAGTCCGGGTTTTTCCATTTTGCTTGTAGCGCTCCAAACATCAACTGATGATAGTTAGACCTCGTTGATACTTTAGACCTGCATGCAAGCTAGGAAAGAGGCATAGTGATTCAGGGTGTCTGATGGCAGGGGTCAGCTGCAATATCAACAAAGGCACGCATTGAGTCAAACGTCAAAACAGCTTGTTATGTAAGCATTCACTCGCGTGAGTCCAGCATACACAATTATATGGCTTGCAGGAAGCTAACAGTCACTGAAACTACAAACATGGGAGAGTCTAATGGTACAAACCTGAAGCCAATAACTCCAACACTTTTTTTTAACAAGCTTACGAAAATCACGAAGTACTAATACTCCGTCCGGACAGCTGGCGTGAGAGGTTGCAGAGTATTAGTATGCTGCGCGGACAGGAAGTGTTAATAAAATTCACATGATCAACATGTGACTCTGAATAAAATTCAACCATCTGCATGTAGATGAACACTTCCATTCTAGGCTAAGCATATGGATCAGTACTTAAGAGAGATGGCAGTGGAACTGTGTGAAAGCAACAGCTAGTTGCAAACAGCACTTGCCTTGATGACTGGTGGTGCAACAGCCACATAGGTGCTGCCATCATGGTATAGGATTGATTCCTGCCCAATTATTATGGCACCACAGAGTGGTTCTGGTACAGGAATTACCATAGAGGCCTCAGTCTCCACATTGTCTTGTTTCCATGGGATCTGCAGCACAGAGAAAACCACGTGGCAAGTCACAAAAAGTAGTAAAAAAGTCTGTCAACAGCTCATAAAAATTAAGTTAGAAGGCAGGCAGTACACATGTGGGGCAAGAACAAATACAGTGCCCACAGCTTCAGGTGGTAATGGGTTTCACAGACCTCCTGTTCTACAGTGCGTACTGTACAAGACACAAGCCAAACAACATACATCTCTAAGTACTGTAACAAGTACACAAGAAGCTGCAAACCCCCACCCCCCAATGCAGTGGACATATCCAACATTTTCTGGGTAGTATGGCACAAGTTTACTGCCTTGCTGCAGTTTCGTTGGCTACCAGTTGCATGATTATTCTGCAATTGACAGCATGTTTTCTTTTTTAAAAGAAGGGATTTATGTATTGCACAATTTGTTTCTTTACACATGAAGCATAGTCCCACTTGGGTGGATACATTAACAGTCAGAAGGGTAGAATATGGAGTGCTGAAAACCCACATGCACTGCATGAAAAACCTCTGCATTTGTCAAATCCGTAAGTAGTGCACAGTATCTCGAAAATGAATTGAGGGCCAGCATTCTTTGAACAGACCGAGGAGAGGGGGACATTTTCAGTTATCTGCTGTAATATGCATTGTTATGACATTCTTAGTATCTTTGAAAAATAAGACTAACAATACAATAAATCATTTACAGTACTTGGTTGTGTTTCATACAGTACACCCCATACAGGCAAAGCATTTTCACTTGTGTCCCAATAAACGTCAGATTTCCCCTAAGTCACGTAATGTTGCAGGAAAGTCTTGGCTTGAATGGAAGTGGTAATATTGGGGCCGTGTATGATCAAAATTTTATTTTTCATTACAAGTTACACAAGTTATTAACACTAGGACTGGGCTGGACATATTCTGCACACTGGGTTACTGGCATCTGTCATTGCAGAAGCATGCTTTGTCTTCTTAAACCTGGTTTAACAAGCACTTCATACTAACCAGCTGGCTCACTGCCATCAACAAACATTCTACCTACGAAAATCTGTTTAGTGGAAGAAACACTGTGCTACTTACATGGAAGATGGAGCAAATGTAAAGGAAACAGGATCATAGGTGGTAGATAGTTAAATATGCCCACCCATGTTGAGATAAAGGACTTTATTTTGTCCTGGCTGCTGGTGTTTCTCATACAGTTGTCCCTGTCAGTGAAACACCACACTCCAGCTATTCCCTAAGCTGTCTGTTCCCTTCCCCATGATAGCCACTGCAGGAATCAGCCATAGCCTGCCCTTCCTTTACACAAGCACTGTCAGTTACATCACACTTTATAAACTAGTCATTCAAACTGTCACCACCCGCAGCAGGACTAGCATACATAAGTGACAAATGTATCAGGTTGGACTGTATACCAGTGGTAAAACCACTCCACTCAATTTTACAGTGTGGGGAGGAAGAAAAATGGTGCTCAGACAGGTTGGTGTAATAATGAACACTGAACATGGGACCTGATTTTGATACAAACATCAGATTTCAGTGCCTTTCCTGTGCCTTCTTTGACACTTGACACTGGGGTGTATAAGCAAGGCCAAGTTGCAAATGGGAACAATCTTGCTGCAGTTTCCACACAGCAAAAGAAAATATTCCATTTCAGTTACACAGTTTTGCTCAAAACAGTATAATGTTGTGGGGACAGCTCAGCTCTGAAAAATACGCAGCAGTACAGAATCAGCCCACCCCTGGAGGGGCACTTACATGAACATGTGTTGGTACACATTCTAGCTTCTGAATAAATTACACACATTTTCTCTCATGAGTACACGCACAACTGATATATTCATTGTACGGCCATTTTCAGGCTCGGCTACCCTCATACAAATCACAATACTAAGAAGCCCTAAAATATACTCATTATGCTAAACATTATAGTACAAATTAACTTGATACATAATGTTAACACTGTATTTAATGAGCAGCCTATATAAAAATTCGATAGGAGCCATCCCAATGATAACTGTCTTCTGAATCTACCTTGTTTCACCTGATGACAGCTCACTAGTGCTGAAACATGCAGTTAATTTGTTGACTGTTTATCAGTCTATCATGGGGTAACTAGCTGTGTTATTGTTGTCGTCACTGTTCAAATGACAGTGCAGATTGCAATGAATTCTTAGAAATATGTGTACCAGGCATGAAGCAGGTCTGACAGCTGAATTTCACATCCAGCACCCACTTTAACATGCACTTTGTCATAATGTAAAACACAAACTGTCAGTGCAGATTCTGAGTGCCGTCTGTGATAAGTGCGACACTGCACAGTCATGTGCTGCAGAATGCCATTTCAGTCGATGGACTGCATATATGACAGTGGTCCCATAAGATTATAATATAAAATATTATAATTCTATGTTTCAAGCTTTCGCTGTGTTGTAGTGATGATAGCAATTCTTCTGGGTATTTCCCCGGCGTCTGGTTGTTGTTAAAAGCCGACGTTTCGGAACCCTGTATCGGTTCCATCTTCAACAGGTATGAAGTATGAATGAGGATTGAGAGAACTGACCCGTTTTATACCTACATAGGGGAATCAGTAGTGGGAGGTCTGACCAATCAGAAGAGGGGACTAGGTGAGTGTGGCCAGGAAGTGTGAGTGGGGGGAGTATATAGATCTACTTTTCGCTGGTGGTATTCAGTCGCCGCTGTCTTTCTTTGAGGAGGTGTATCAGAGGCTTCCATGATCTACTCAATCGAAGGCCATCCTCTCTGTTCATGTTAAGTGGCCCACTACTGATTCCCCTATGTAGGTATAAATACGGGTCAATTCTCTCAATCCTCATTTATACTTCATCACCTGTTGAAGATGGAACTGATACAGGGTTCTGAAACATCGGCTTTTAACAACAACCAGACGCCGGGGAAATACCCAGAAGAATTGCTATCATCACTACAACACGGCGAAAGCTTGAAACATAGAATCGTTCACCTCTATGGGGAGGAGACCGCAGCCCACATCCGTCTGATAGAGAAACTTTGTATCAAGAAAACCAGACTTCTTACCTCGCTTACCTTCCTCTTACGCTGTCGTGACCACAATATTATACCCCGTTTCTTACAACTCCATCAACACTTCCACTCCCGAACGGCTAATAGAATTTACCAACACACCAGCCTTGCCTTGCTCCATGAAAGAATACACCATAATAGACGGGAACTAGATCATAATTCCCGAGCATTATTGCAAGTACACTTATCTCTATCCAACCAGATGTCAGAATCAGACTGGTCCCTGATTGACCAACTCACATACAATAAGGCCAACCTTATAGGAGAAAACAGTAAAACCAGACAACTCCACAAATTTGCTCGCCTCTACAAAACCCAGAAAACGGCTAGTATCACCAAAGGAACTGTCATCAATCTCAGTGGTCAGATCTTGGACGATGGACTTATTTCCTTATTACAGAAAGGATTAAATTATGCAATTACCCCACATAACGTACACATTGAGGAGGTGATAACAGGAGTGGAAAGGGCAGTGCATGCGCTACCAGTGGAAAGTGCAGAAGAAGGATTATAAAAAGTGCCTCCCAACCTAAAGACAACTTAACCAAATCAGACAGGGCAGCACTAAGAAATCTCATGAACAAGTCTGAACTCACCATTCTACCAGCAGACAAAGGGAATGCCATGGTCATTCTCAGTACCACGGACTACCAACAGAAAATGAATACTCTACTAAAAGAATCAGCATACAGAAGACTTCCCAAGGATCCAACTGATTCCAACGAACGTAAAACCACAAAACTATTAAAGAAATCCACACTCTCTGAAGATGTTTATAAAGAACTGAACCCATCGGGCTCCAGACCTCCTAGACTCTATGGATTGCCTAAAATACATAACGAAGGAGTACCAATGAGGCCTATCGTCAGTAACATTGTCGCCCCCACGTACAAATTAGCGAAATATCTAGCAGGACTTCTTAAACCACTTACCAGCACTACAATGCATCATGTGAAAAATTCAGCGCAGTTCATCCAGATACTACAGACCATTCAAATAGAACCACATGACCTTCTGGTCAGCTTTGATATCGTATCTCTATTCATCAATGTACCAATTGGGGACTCACTGCTACTGCTTGAGCAACACTTCAACAATGACCTGGTGAATCTATTTCGACATGTCCTTACCTCTACGTACTTCTGCTTTAATGGACAATACTAAGAACAAACTGACGGAGTGGCTATGGGATCGCCACTCTCTCCAGTCATTGCCAATTTTTATATGGAAGATTTTGAGAATAGAGCCCTACAACTAGCCACATACAGACCGACATGTTGGTATAGATATGTGGATGACACCTTTGTGATCTGGCCTCACAGCCTGGACAGACTACAGGAATTCTTGCAGCATATTAATGGACTTCATAAGAAGATACAGTTCACTATGGAAATAGAGGAAGGGGGCCACTTAACTTTTTTAGACGTTTACGTATACAGGAGAAATGATGGTTCTCTGGGTCATAAAGTATACCACAAACCTACACATACCAACCTCTACCTCCAGCAAAGTTCTCATCACCACCTTGCCAATAAACAATCAGTCCTTACATCCTTGACACAGAGGGCCAGAACCCTTTGTGACCAAGATTCCTTGCCACAAGAACCGGAATTTCTCACCTCAGTCTTCAAGATGAATGGCTACAAACCAAAACAGATACAACGAGCACTGACCTCAACTACACATACTGAAGATACCGCAAAGGGCAACCAACCGGCCTCCAAAGCATACCTACCGTACACCCAGACCACTTATGGTCGACTTAGCAGGATGTTGGCCAAACATAATATAAAAAGTGTGGCCCTTCCCCACAGGAAGATAGCCAGCTACTTGCCACCCTTCAAGGAAGCTTTAGGACTGAGAACCCCGGGCATC
>Ga0131853_10011672_pt1 | contig 16092 bp, 8 predicted proteins | sample TergutLab28metaG_FD_92764 | JGI IMG/M metagenome (GOLD analysis project Ga0131853, IMG submission 92764) | Labiotermes labralis P1 segment gut microbial communities from Petit-Saut dam, French Guiana - Lab288 P1 (version 2) (version 2) | ecosystem: Host-associated > Arthropoda: Insects >...
TACTAAAGCTTCTGCATTTTCCTTTAGAGTATGTATGCTTCCTCCCAGTATATTAACATCATCGGCATAAGCCAGAAGCTGATGTGTACCATTTAGTTTCAAGCCATCCTGGTTTACCTGAACTCTCCTAATGGTGTACTCTAAAGCAAAGTTAAAAAGCAATGATGATAGAGCGTCTCCTTGTTTCAAACCATTCCTAATAGGGAACCTGTCAGACACATTCTTGCCTACCCGGACTCTCTGCTATATGTTTCAGTCAGACTCATCTTTATTAACCTTACAAGTTTCCTAGGGATACCAAACTCAATGAGAATCTTATATAAGACTTCCCTCCTAACTGAATCATAAGCTTTCTTGAAGTCTATAAAGAGCTGATGAATCTAGAAAACTACAAAAGCAAAGTCAAAATATGAAACACAAATTAAATTACACCTAAAACAACACTGTGATGGGGCCATTTCCATTATAACAAAAGATTAAGATATTTCATTTACTTACTTTACATATTACCAATAACAGTGCCCATACAACACCACACTATATTCTGCTAGATATTTTACAACATATAGTATACTAGAAATATTTTTCTTCCAGATTGACTTTGGGTTTGCCAAACGGGTTGGTGAGAGTGGAAAGACTTGGACATTTGCTGGTACACCTGAATATGTGGCACCTGAGATAATTTTAAACAAGGGACATGACAGAGCTGTGGACTACTGGGCATTGGGTGTGTTGATACATGAACTGATCACTGGAAGGTACTACGATTATGTTCCTTGTGTGAAGAAAATATATGGAATTTATTTCCAAGTGGCTTCAGATTTTATTGGAACATTGGGTTTTGTATATTTCAATTCTTCATTTCTTACATGAAGTTGTAAAAGTGACACAGAATACTCTAAGAAAGAAAATACAATAACAACATAGCAAGAAAATCTGACATTACATATGCTGAGTGCAATACAACTGATATTAACCTCATGTATATTTAAATACCCAGTTTGTACATTGCAGTAAACACAGTCTGAGTTATAAAAATCAGGAATTGCTGTATAGGGAAATAATTACTGTTTGTTCTGGGATCCATGTAAAGCACATAAAGGCATGCTGTGCACAGAATGTAGAATCTCTGAGTGTTAAACCTGGTGATACACAAAGTAATTACAAGGCTTTACAGCCTTAATATGCTGTTGCCCTTCTGCAAACGTTTTCCAGTCCAATGTCTGAAGTTAACATAATCATATGTCAACATAGAAACAACATTATCCATCACATCAAAATTCTCACCTATATATTTAATAGGATGGTGATCATTCTGAACTGCACTTACCAAATTTGAAATTTAATGGAAACCCAGAAAAATACATCCACAGGCCTAAGGTCTTGAGACCTTGGTGCCCACTCCAACGTACCATGCCGTCCAATCCATCCATTAGGGGAGCATTTACCAAGCCAGTGACAAATCAGTGCAGTATAATGAAGTAGTGCTCAATCTTGTCAATATCACTGAGTCTTACATTTGCCAGTACTATCAAGTAGTGGCATCAGTTGGACACCTGTGATTGCTAGGTAAATTTCTTCAGAAACACTTGTAATAATATAAACAGAGCTAAAATATTATCTTGCCACAAACAACAACTCCACTCCCTGTTACTATGAAGAATAAAACAAGTGTAGATGTTTCTGTAACCATAATATTACTTTATGTGCGTTTAAAACTGTAGTAATTTTCCTGAGTGCATCCTATTATCCATTAGTAAATTTCAACACAATTATCTGAAATGTTTCCAGGAAATGTGTGTAAAATCTGAAGCTTGCATGAGCAGAATTTAATTCGGGAAATAAAACTGTGGACAGTAATTCGTGGTAATTGAATTTCCTGTGAAGTTCCACTGACTGATTATGTTTCTAGCTAGCCACTAATTTTACCAAGTCACTTTGCATGATTCTTTAGACACTGTGAGATGGCATATGTACAGCTTGTCCCATAAGACTATAATATGGTGTTATACAACTCAGACTACCATAAAAACCAGGAGCTAGGGTAGTATAGTTGATACAGTGACTATGATATGGGCTGGAGGCCCGAGGAACTGTGGGTTTATTCATGGCAAGGGCAAGAGATTTTCCTTGGTATGATTTCGCATCAAAAGTGCAGGGTATTTTCTGATATCTTAAGGAGACTATTTGAACTACAAAAATGTGAAAATCAAAACCTAATGAATGATTCATCAATAAATTTTCTCAGCCAGAATTTATTTGCCTCAATCAAAAGGTCATTTTAAGTGTGAAGGGTAAGAGCCAAACACCTACTGAATTAAGGACATAGCAAAGAAGAGCCAGAGGTTTAGTGAAATTCTCTATCTTATAGACCACCTTTCCGTGGAAAGGACCACATGCAGACATATAACTTAATCCTCAAAGGTATTGAGGCAGTGCATTTTCCAAAATATGTGACAAAGGGAGCACAGAATTTAGTGCGCAGATTATGTCGTCATGTTGCTACAGAAAGGCTTGGATATCAGAGGGCTGGAGTACAGGACATAAAGAATCACAAGTATGTAGACAACTAATCTTAACTGAAAAGAATATTTTGGTAAAATGACATCTGCTTAGTCCCAGAGCATTTGTTTTACTGAAATTATCTGCATGACTTAAAGACATACTGTCATTCCCACCCAAGAGGCATGAAAATGTGAATTTTCAAACCATTATGGTTATGATTTCTTTCATAATATTCATTGATCACTTCCCTCTACATTTGTCTGGCCTAATGTGTAAGAAAACGTTTGGATATTTTTTTTAGCACTGTGCTTCAGCACTCTATTATTTTTGTTGTTTTATTGTAACACAACACAATTCCGTTCATCTAACTTGCATGGGACTGGACAGGTGCCAAATTATCAAATATTCCAGATGATCACATGGTAACTATATTGACCTAAATTCTTACATGTAATTTTTTGTTATTGCTCTTATACTAGGGATGTATAACTAATCTTAGGAGTAGGCCTATTCCATTTTAACGTTTTATTTATCTGTTGGTTCAGGGTCATTAGGGTCCTCTTGTGTGTTTTATGGAGTCTTCGTAGCAGAAATTGTTTGTGGAGTAGGAAACAAGGGGTCAAGAGAAATCATAACGGTTTATTTACAGATGTTCTTGGAGGTCTTTTTGAGCATGACCCTGAGCTCTGTCTCTTTCTTCCATGAAACCTTTTTCTGGTAAAAAGCAAAACTCCGAGCCTCAGGACTACTCTCTCAAGTGCCAGCTTATCATGATTTCCAAATTATGGGATGTAAGATTAAAGGAATTTTGCTGTACTTAAAATTTTGGAACTGCAATTAAATATTTTACTGTAGGTCTTTGCAATTAGTCTGTTGGAAAACAGCTAGTATAGAAACAAATTTTAGCTGAATAATAACAATAATTTCTAGGTTTAATTGCTTCTGTATGTAATTTTTATGTGGTTTCCATGTTTTACTAGGAAATGTATGACTGTGGTATAATGATATGCATTTGTGTGAGCTTTCCAGAATAATGTTTGAGCCAGACAAAAAATTTGTATAATAATTATTATGAACGAATACAATTACAGCTCTCTCTGTTTTTGTACCTGTAATTTTTCATCAGTATTTATAAAATGGTGGCCATGCATATTTCTTAAGTGGAAGTGACACTAATAACACTTAAGGTGTAAGACTAAAATGTCTGGTATTGTAATACATCTTTGAAAAATATACAAACATGTTTGATATAATTTCTCATAGAATGTACAACAATACAGCAGGTGCACAAAAATTTATATTTTGATTTTTACTTTAAAGCAATAACTAACACACCAGTGAATTCAAGCACTTGAAATCTTGTTTTACTGTAGAACATAAATATACTGACAAATTTAGCATGAAGCACTCTTCACATCCATCCAAAAAATTACAAATATAGCAATGGTGTGAAATTTGACAAATCTGCCAAATTTAACATAACTTACTAGATACTCTGGGTATATACTAGTGTAAATTAAGGAAATATTGCTAAATTATACGCGTATAATTATATCATGATGCATCCTGCTACTTTCCTTATATATAAAGAAAGACTGGTTAAAGGTATTATCATGCCTTTGTATCTGTCCATTTGTGTTACAAACACTGCTTGGAAATTTGTTTTATTGTAGGTGGTTCCAAGGCCTTAATTGGGAAGCCCTCCGCCACCAGAGAATTCAGGCGCCTATCATCCCATCTGTAAGTAAACACTTTACACAAAGCAAATATGTACAATATCTCAGTTGGAAACTACTCATATGTAGGCAATGTACTTACTAGGATTATCAGTATTCATTCTGGTCAATAAATTGCTATGAAATTTCATATTGAAAACTCCCAGTCAAATAGAATCTTCAAGTTACACTTTCAAGCAACACATGTTACCCTGTCACTTTACTGAGAGCAATACGTGTACATGTTTCTACATGGACCTACACATTCAAATTAGTCATCAAAGTAACATATCCACATGCAAGAGAAATTATACCATGTAAGATAAATATTCTGCTTCACTGTATTTTATATACAATAGACCATTTTTAAGAAACTGACTGTAACATGTATTTGTCAGTATACATAGTGAATCAGATTACAGTGACCAGTGACCAACAATGAAAAAGAAAATAGCGATGCAAAAAATTTCAAAAATGTCAGTTACGACTAAGCAAATAACTGTTACACATTAACTTATTGTGGGTGCCCATGATACCTGGTAATTGAATCTTTAAAGCCCCTGCTGAATCAAGGTTACATATGACAAATATAACCTTTATTTTCAGTAGTAATATCTCATTTATACATGATAAAAATATGGCATTATATATACATAAGAATGCTTATGCATCCTATTTCACTAGATAATCTAACAAATAGTTAACATCCTTGACAAATGTAATATGTAAGTCAAAAGTGCCTTGTTTAGCATTTATTTGTGTTCCTGAAAAAATAACATAGGCAAAAGTACAAATACATTAGACACAATAGTGTACTTTATTAGACATGAGATTTACAAGTTACTTTGCAGGTTATTAAGCCCTACTAATAAATGAGAATAATTAAGCTTACATTACTGAAAGTCTCTCATATCCAATTTCAAAAAATCTGCCAAACTTTAATTGGCACCCTCCACATCTAATTGCAGACACATTTGGAAAATGGTTTTATGGGAAACAATGGGAAGTCCTTTTATGACCTTTTGCAAACTTGGTTTTTATATGCACCAGTGTGGCTGGAAGTGTGAGTGCCTAATACCTTTAGTGAAAATATGCAATGTTAAAATTTAAAAAGAAAACCTGTCCAATTATTTATGGGCCAATCATAATTTACTATGAGACAACTGGATGGATGGACAGTAATGGGCTATACATAAAGTATGGTCTTGTTTTGCTTTTGAAAGATTTTCTATAAATTATAGATTATTGGCATCAATGTCCAGCTTTAAACATTGCCTTTTAAGTTTCTACCCTCAATAATATGACATCAATAAAATACATATAATTGTACAGTCTAACATTACTTTGTTAGAATATACAATTATATATATTCTATTGATTATTGAACACAACCGGTATGTCTCACCTGAGAAAAAAAAATGACATGTTTGCCATGTAAACTTGTAGGAGAGAGAACACTGGTACCAAACCATTACATAAATATGTAAAAAGATAGTAACTTGCACACTCCACACTGAAGCATCTTGCATGAACAAGTTGCAGTTACAAAGACAATCTCAGATCTTGGTTTTATGGAACAAGAATGCTCATTACAGCGCATTACAGCACCTACATGATGTGGTGTGATGCCTAGAATTTCAGGAACATGTATTGTAAATTAATGCCATTATTTTTCCTTTTAAAAATTCAATTTCAACAAGTATGGTATCATGATACCTTGACAAGAATTGACAAATTGTCATAATTTTTTAGCTCTCTAATTTTGATTGGAGGTATGTCACAACCATAGGTGCTGGTACTAGCATTTCAGGTATTTGTACTTATTATGTTTCTCCTGTTTCATGCACTTCTTACACTTAGAACATAGTTTTAAACAACCACCCGTTCATAGGTTCATAATACGTAAATCATTGACATAAGGAACATACCGCTGTCAGGAAAAGGTCTGCAAAATAAGTGTCTCATACCTGACAAAGTAGTCAGTTCATTCATGTGATACCATGATTGCAATTTAGATTAATTTTGACAGGTAAAAGATGAATGAATGTAAATAATGTGATATAAAAAGTGTTACATGAAATGCACATAACTTGAACCATCTGTTCATTAGAAACAAGCTACCATATCACTGTTCACCATACACAAATACTCTGTCATGCAAAGGTATATGAAAATTCTCTGAAAATGGAAATTTCTGGCATATGACAGATTATGTAGTCACATATTTTATTAGAGGGAGATTGATGACTTTAATCTAGGTAGAATACAATATGTCATATTGCTTTATTTCAGATAAATGGACCAACAGATCTTAGCAATTTTGACACTTTTCCAAAGGACAAAAGTGTTCCACCAGATGAGACTTCTGGCTGGGACAACGACTTCTGAAAACTCAACTTTCACTACTCATCAGTGAACTGTTGCAGATGGTGAATAATTTCAAAGACAAATAAATATTATTTGTCATTGAAACATTGTGTACATATACATGAATGCATTCATATTTATTTAAATTTGAACTTTTCACCTGGCACAATAAAGAATGGTGTTACAATTTATAATCAACTAAAATTACAAAGAAAAGCCCCACAAATTCCAATCTACATCTTATGGCACCAATAGACTATAATCACTTGTCTGGCATTGATTTGTGCAATAAAACCATCTACTTCAGCTCAAATGTTTTTTCACACTCATAAAAGTTTAACATGTACAGAGTTATGATGTTTTACTGAGCATGGAACCCAATAATATTCACATCTTCTCTTTCAATGTAGCAGTATCGTCATATTTTATGTTGCAAATTACCTACAACAAATGTAATACAAAAATATAAGACATCTTATCAAGAGATATTAGATGGAGAAAACCCTTGAGTTGATGATGCTTGACCTTTGTACAACTGATATTTTATGAATGTGTCAAAACACAAAGATAAATTCTGTGATGGAGGTGGTGAATGTAGATACAGGCCGAATGAAGGGGAAATTTGTGCATGTGAGTGCAGTTTATATATATATAGCCAGAGTCACTTATGGTGTATGTTCTGATACATCATACTGGCACTTTTCCTGTCATAGCATCACCCTTTCCTCCTTTCTTATCATATCATTCTAATTGTATCTTTCTTTCCAGAATGAAATCGCTACATGTAACTAAATATTCGACACATTTGTCCCTATAAATTGTACCAACTGAGATTTTTAACATACGTACTTTAATATATTATGTTTCCAAACATGGTTTTGTAAAAATTGGATACTATTTATTATGATGGTAACATTCCAACCCTTACTTTACATGCAGGGTGTTTCTGTTATCACTGCACTAAGCTTCGCACCTTCATCACATAGAAAATCTGCAACCACCAGGACATCTTGTGACGGCTATAGCGCTCAAGACAGCAATAAAAGAAACACAATTATGAGATTGTTTTATAAAGAGTGTGCATTAAGTTACTGCTCATTGTCATGCCTAGCACCCTGCTGCAGCCACATTATACCAAATTCCACGTGAAGCTACAAAGAAAGGTGGTTGTGGAAGAGAAGAAGTTATTTCAGCTTAAATTTAAGGATAGTTCAATTGCAAATAGAAACTATTCACAGGTCTATAGATGAAAGAAGACAGCTGTTATTGTACAAAAAAACAGAACCAAATCACAGTGCTGAGTGTTCAGTGAAGAGAAGATGGTTTAAAATTGGGCATACATCTAAAATCCCTCACATACACACACCCATTTCACAGGTGATTGGGATTTCAAAAACTTCTGCATGAATTGCTACAAACTCATGAATTTTAAACCACGTACAGACAATGGTATTCGCCTACTACATATCGCATAAGCTCATTACACAAGAATGATAATTAAAAAGTCATCTGAGCCTTTGAGATGGGTTTAACTACATATTATGACTATTTTATAGGTACTCTAAAATCATTAATTCAAAAAGAAGTCACTGCATGGTAACGTTATGGTAAGGTACCCCAATGTGATGCATGGATAGACAAATGCCTGAAAATATAGTAATGAATGACGGTCCAAGAGTGTTTTTTTTTTTGTCACTGCATGGAAGTTACTCAATGCTTTATTGGAGCAGTAGGCCTACTGTGGTGATACTGCAGTGTGTTCGCTGTCTATCTGTCAAGGCTACTAACCCCCCACCCCCCAAAAGTGGCGCTGGGAAGGCGGTTTCTCCGGGTACTGTGGTTTTCGGCTCTCAGTATTATTCCACCAATACTTGATTCACCTACCACCGACGCTACACAAAATTCGCAAATGACAGCGCGTCATTAAATACATATAGCTACCACCGACGCCCCTTCTCATCAATACTCACAAAATTCAACAATACCAACACATGTGCAGATAACAGCCCCCCCCCTCACCCCTTTCCACTAAGGCTATTCCTTACTCCTTGTCGTCGTGGCGGGCGGGCCTCCGTGCCACGGACCGCGTGTTACTCTCTTACTGTATTTGCGCGGACATGATTTCTTCATAGCCGTCGATGATGCCGCAGAACCACGGTTCACGCAGCTTATGTTAATTATGTTTTTAATAATTGTTTTTCAACAAGATGCGACTTATTCAGTTTATTACTTTTCTGTAGGCAACTCTACATGTTTCGGGTGTTGACACCCATCCTGATTATGGGTGTCCAACACCCGAAACATGTAGAGCTGCCTAAGAAAAACAATAAACTGAATAAGTCGCATCTTGTTGGAAAACAATTATTAAATTCGATTCACGATGCACGGACCCATGTATACAAAGTTAATTATGTTCTTGTACTATATATATAATGTCCGTGTCAGTATTATCAGCTAATACGAAGAAAAGTTTGTATGATATGCATTAAAGGTGCATAACTTATTCATCCTAATTATTACATCGTAATAACCTTTGTGGTACGAGAAGTATAAAAAACTGCGTTCAGCCTTTCGTGTAAAGTTTTGTTAGCGCTGTTCCGTTAGGATGAAACTATATTTTGATTTCGGTACACATGCGTAAACCTACTACGTTCACATTCATACTAGACATAAAAAAATTCTATTAAAGAGCCGAAATAAAGGCATTCCGGTGAAAATCGTGCCCCTACACTGGTAAGGAAGTAAAAATTTAGTAACCTGTTTTCACTTATTGACTTGCAAAGATCGAACAGCAGAACCAAACACTGTCTAGTTTCAATCATTCACGTAAAACTGTATCATGTGTAGACATTCGCACCGCTTGCGTCGGCGATTGCTTTCCGTTATTCCACGCATGCGCACGCACGCATTGCAAGGATTTTATTTCCGCTCGTTCTCAAAGAAAGTTTTGTTTAAGCATTATTACATGTGTCGTTGTACAAATACATATCTATATGCAGTTTATGCCAATTAATAATATCATTTCCTTTGTGGAAGTGTACACATTCGTTGCCCGATCTAGTTATAATCCCTCCTTCCTTCGCTTCTCTTCGACTGACGGATCTGTCGGTAATAATGTAGTTTGATACTTTGTCGAAAGAGTGGGCTCATGTCGGATCTGATACGTCACATCTTATCATAACATGGCGAAGATGAGGACGGGGAAGTTTGGTTAGTTACTGTTCGAGGTACGACAAAGTTACTCAGTTGGAAGTGGCAGTGACATACTTTTGAAATCGGTACAAATGCAGTGTGGTGAACTAATGTATCGTAAAGTGACTATAATGACGCAAGGAACGGATTCTGTAGACAATAAACCAAAAAAACCCGAGAAAGAGACAATTCACTCGGGTCACTTCATGGTATCAGAATTTGAGTTAGAGGAACAAGATGATGATGACCTAGTGGCAGTGCCAGTACCTGAAGAAGAGGGCAGACCTTTATCGAGCACTGTCGGTGTGACTCTTCAAATTAGCAGAATGAACACAAAGGAAGGAGCAGCACCATTATCCATAGATTCCTCACTAAGCAAGCTGTTCAGATGCATGTCTTTGGCATACAGGTAAGCTTATACACAATTAAAGGGAAAGCATATGAGATGCACTTATAACCGTTGTAATGCTTCATTGCTGTGTTTTCGAAACCGTACATATGTGGGTTGCCACCACAGGCAGTAATGGTTGTCAGTGTAGATTGTCACTAATATGAACTCTGAAAGCCTAACCTATATCTCTTGTTTACATTTAACTCTTTCATAATCCCTCTTCACCAAGAATTTGGTGTATTCTTGTCTCTAATAGCCGCAGTGTTTATGAGAATAAGTTGCAATAGATGTATGTGTTGTGTGTTATGTTCTTGTGTCTGATGTAGAGGGAACCATTATGCATCTGAGTTGCTAGCATGGTTACAGTAACAGAGTGATGGTTGCCAGTGTAGATTGAGTTTTGTCATTGTGTGAAAATTGAAAGTTAGACCTTGGTAAACATTTTTGTAACTTCACTAAATGGCAGATGTGACTTGTATTGACAGAAAATGAAACGTCAAACCCAGGCGTTTATCGATGTTGGTAACCGTGACTTGAATTTCTGTCACTAAAATAAAGCACCAAACCTAACCCTTGCACATGCTGGACAATGTAGCCTGAGTTTGTTTAACTAGGATTAAACCTCAAAGCCTAATGTATATATATGTTTGCATGTGGAAACTAATATGTAACTCAAAGCCTGATCTTGATTGATTAAATTTTGTGTGCATTTGTGTATATTTGCTGTCACTAATGTGAAAACTGAAGTGTAGCCTTCATGGACTACGTTGTTTTTTCTCTCTGTTGGCAATTTGTAACTTGAGTTTTTGTAGCTGTATGTTTTGTCAACCCTTATATGATATTTTATAAATTTTATAAGATGTGAGAAGAGAGGAACACACAAACAAAGGTGTGTATACTATAATTACATAAATGTGGTCACTTAAAAATATTGCTTGTGTTAACAAATGTAAAGGTAAAATTGTCCATGTTTATGCCCAAGGGCATGTAGAGATATAGCTCCACCCAATCTTAACCTCAGCACTAGATGGAAGTAAGTGATTAACTTCCTGCCCTAGCTGCTTTACCCCTGGAGAAAGAGGTCCCCGGTACCTTCCATATAGGATGCTGTATGGGCCCCACAACAGTCCAGATGTTTCACAGGAGAGAAACATTTTTTGTCCCTGCCCAGAATCAACACCAGATTATCCAGTCTGTAGTGTAGTCGCTGTATGAACTGTGCTGTCCAAGATGTTTGTGACTGAAAATAAAGGTATTTTGAATTGTTAATGAGTGGGGAATCTTAATTACATATGCTATTCTGTGTTGGTATACCAAAAAAAAGTAGATTTCACCTGTAGACTGTTTGTTTAATGTGGTAGAATATTTTCAGATAGCCAGCCATAATGTGTGGGGCTGGTATGTTGATGAATGTTGACTGTCGTATCATGTTCTTAGCATAAGGTGTATAGAAGACATAATTGCATATTTTTTTTATATACATGGTCCGTGCATCGTGAATCGAATTTAACCATCCACCAATATTTTATATACATATTCATCAAGGCTAGTAACATTCAATATGATCAATCTAGAATTTAAATTTTACATTAGTATTAATAGCAATGTATTTTACTCATTGCAGTTAATCAATACCAGGAGCTGTAATTACAGTTGTACAAGCTCCTGATGATGGGTGTCAACACCCGAGACATGTAGAGCTGTCTACAGTAATGTACTAAACTGAATAAGTCGCATCTAGTTGGAAAATTGTTAAATAATTGCATATGTTTTGCCAGTATTAATAGAACAAATTAAACTCATGATATGTGAAATTGTACAAGTATGATAGTAGGTGAGAACCTTTGCAGTAAGGTGAAGGTAAAGTTGCATGCTTAATTAAGCACCATATCTTAAGACATGGGCAGGTGTTTGTGTAGGTACTCACATCTGTAACCTCGCAATAGATGGAGATGAATGGCCAGCTTCCTGCCCTGGCTAATTAACACCCCAGGGAGAGAACCTGTGGTACACTTGTAGCATGGAAGGAAGGTGGTTGGGCCCCAGGGCTGTTGTGGATGTGTGAATCGGTTTTAGGTTTGCTTTTGTGGTTGAAAATTTGTCATATGAGAACAGATGATATAAAATCATAGGTTTTGTGCCTATTAGAAAAATGTGTTGGATATATATAGAAACAATGTCATGCATAGTTTTGTTATCAACATAAAGCAAAATTAACCATATAGTGTTTGTTACCTGTCTTTGAAACGTTTCTGAGTGTGACAGGTGCTCTGAATAGCAAAATAACATGCATAAGATTTGAAATTTTGATGGTGATGAAGATTCATATTGCCTTCTGGGTTGTTACATTGTGTAGTCTGGCACGTGGAAACCAGTGTTTTGGAAGGGCATATGCTTTGATCTTCACTTCTGCTGTGAAGATGGTGGCGGTATGTTTTTCAGATATGTTGGTACCATACTTATGAGAATACAATGTCATAATGCAGAAGACTTACTCTATGCAGCTTTGGCTCAGTACCGGGGTGCTGATAAGTCCTTAGCCCGACCAGGAAGGAAACAAGCTTGGAAGCATGTCAGGGACATGAGCGGTTTCAACAACAGCGTGACACGAGCTGTCATCAAGTTTTTTTTTTTTCCTGCAAGGCAAGGCGCCGAAGGAAATTCAGGCCATTCTGACAAACATTAGCTTGTTTCCTTCCAGGTCGGGCTAAGGACTTATCAGCACCCCTGTACATTTGTAATTAATGTAGCCAGAATGTAGTGAAATTTATACATGACACAGTATCTTGGCATTTAATCTCATGAATGTAGGATCACTGTAGAAATAGTGAACATGAATTTGTAATGTGCATTAACAAAAATAACAAAGATTCTGAAGGTTGAGTGTATTGCAGTTTTTTTCTGGATGGAACATTTTTCCATTCTGATTGTTTTGTTGATATATTCAGTTTTCATTGTGCTGCCTGTTGAGGTTACAAATTATCTTACAGTATTTGAATAAATGTTGAAGTTATGCCCATGGTAGGAATTATGCATTTGTGTGTGTTTGTGGCAGAAGCAGAGGTATTGTCAAAGTAAGTTGGTTTATCCATAGAGATTTCAGATTGCTCAGTATGGACTGCATATTAATTTCAAGTATACATCAATATATTTCTATGTGACACATTTGAATGGTCAGTTTGCACGTGACACACTGTCTCTGTCTTGCGGTTTTGGTGGCAAAGCAGTTGTGCCATGCTTCATATTGTTGATCTTCCAACAGTAAAAATGAGATGTAAATCATTAGAGTGTTATATAACTGTGTTATAATAATACTAATCATTTGTAAATCAGCAGCTTTATATTGGCTGGATATTGTTCTTTTGTGCTTTATGACTCCTCATTCTGGAAATTGGATCTGTGTCATCCATAGTAAGGAAAGAAACTTTTTTTTATATTTTTCCATTAGAAAGAGCTAATCTCAAATCTGATTATTACCTGTTATTTCCAATGGGACCTGCTGAGTCGGATAATCTCCCATGTTGCATAAGAGGACTACACATTTTTTAAAACAAGACAGTGGATGGTGTCTTTAATAATAGTCATGTTTTCTGTAACACACCATTTTAGAGACATATAAGACTTTGTTCAATGACATGTTTATTAGAAAAGTATGTATTTATTTTTTTGCTTGCATTTGGCTTGTGATCTTGGGAGTGGGTGTATGTCATTTTAAAGTGGCCTTCATACAATAATGGTTTTCTCACCACTGTTTAAAATACCATTTCATTTTTAACTTCCTCATTTTTTGTAACTTTTAAGGTTTGAGCATGTCATAGGCCTGCCAGTTCAAGTGATAGTTTCCTCTTTATTCGCTGTGCTAAAATCTTTTGGGAATAATGAGACTGGCTTTCATTGCTCTTAAGAATGTGGGAACTTAGAGACTACAATATCACATCCAGTTCTTTATACCATTATCCTACTGCATGGAGCCTAATCCTTCATAGGAAGCTAACAGCTTCTTATGTAATCAATAAATTAATGCATTTTATGAGATCTGAAGGTTTGTTAAGGTGCTCACATTTGTCAGCCAGTGATTCCTGTTCTGAGCCAACTGAACACTGTCTGCACCCTTGGACCCTGTTTTTTAAATATTTATTGTAATAATATTCCTTTTACTTACTTAAGGGATTTCATTGATATTTATTTTTGGAAATGGTGAACTTGCCATTTACATGCACTTGTGTATTGACGTAATGTTACATGTTGATAAAAGTGATTGGCCTGATTTTTTTCATTTTTTATCTTTTATTATTTTTTTATTTTTTATATTTAGTATTTAGTTTTGGTATTGTGCTCGAATTCTGCAGTAAGCAGTACTGACAGGAGTTGAGGGTTGGGGGTAGGCTTTCTTAATGTTTTTTGGATGTTAGGATGAGGAACAGGCTTTGTAATACTCTTGAACATGATAGATAGATTCCAGACCTGCAGTAAATGTGTAGGCCTATAATTCGGTGAACTTCTTTAAGGTATGTGACTACCAGCACCATTCTGTAGCTTATCTATATGTAGTATTCATGACACATTTGTGTCCTCCTAGTGCAGTGGTGCTGGATTTGTAACCCTTTTGAATGTTTGGAGCCCCATATTATCAAGGACTACCAGTGTTCCCCGATCCCATATCTGAGTGTATTTTCATAAGGCTGCAGTCAAAATTAGAGAATGCCTCTGTTTAATTATTTTGTCTTTGGATATTTATTTTGAAGAACTCTGTTCTCTCTGACCAGGAAGCAAAGGTTCACTGCAGTAAAGAATTGGCATAAGAAAGTTTTCAGGGCTTAAAGAGATGATATGTCCCATTTCAAAGTGCCTGGGACATGTAACTATGAGGCTGTCTTTCATGCAGCAGTGCACATGTTATGTGATATGCCCAACTGATCTTGGGACGCAGATTTTGATGGCTGGCTGTCATTGAACATGACAATTCTGACGAATTCTCTTCTGGAGCTTCTTAGTTATTTCACTTGCATTGAAGCCATTCAAAATATTTTGTGTTGTATTGTGAGTGGTTTATGGATCTTTGAAGTGGGCTTGAGCCAAGTGTTTTTAAAATGAATTTTTCAGGGTTGTCAGATTATACCCAGGTTCAGGTGTTTCTGGTGGTGAATGTTCATAAGTTCAGAATGGAAAGGAAGGGTTTTGCTGTGTATGGAATGACTTGTGGGTCCTCCCAACCTCCTTTCAAAGTTTGTGTCATTTACATGTCATAACAGACTGCAGGTTGAGGATTAACTGTACCTTGTGTTTTTTAAAGTACCCTGTTATGTTACTGAATAAGACATGTCTGTTGAGTGGATCAAACTAGAGCATAAATGTTTTGTGCACGTAGTAGCCTAGAAATCGTTTGTAGACCAACATGCTGGTAGATCAGCTGATATTGTGGTTTGTGGTATGACTTTCACTGTACTTGGAGGTGTACATTACTTTTTCACAGTATTTTGTGGGCTCAGGATAAACGTCACAGTTTATAATAAACCTGAAATTGGTTACTTACTCTTAGATTCCTCCACAATTCTTAATTTATTGAAAACAGCCAGATAAACCAAAAATGTCATTGTACTGTTGCAGGAGGAAATGTGATATTACTGTTGATCCCTGGTTAATATTCTTGAAAACTGCAGTAATTTTTAACATCTGTGGTGATGTATTAATAAGGACCAAAGTGGGATGACAGTCTGTGTGATAGGTTGATGGGTTCATGAGCTTGCTTGTTTATTTGGAAGGATTCATTAGGTTTCCATTCATTGCTGCAAATGTAATACTTCATTCAAAATTGCATAAACATAGCATGTTATGTGCATTTTTCCTTTGGTAAGATATGGTTTTGAGGTACATGTTGAGACACTGTGGGCACACACACACACACACACACACACACACACA
>Ga0131853_10011673_pt1 | contig 16092 bp, 13 predicted proteins | sample TergutLab28metaG_FD_92764 | JGI IMG/M metagenome (GOLD analysis project Ga0131853, IMG submission 92764) | Labiotermes labralis P1 segment gut microbial communities from Petit-Saut dam, French Guiana - Lab288 P1 (version 2) (version 2) | ecosystem: Host-associated > Arthropoda: Insects >...
ATATGGACTCATTTCAAGGCGAAGCTGCCCAAGGAATGAAAAATTATCTGGAAGAAGCGCATCTTGTAATTTTGCTGGCTTTAAGCGAGGTATTGCTGGAGATTTCAAATCGCTATAGAGTGTATCAGGATGGATATTTTCAAATTGACTCCAACCATCGCGCCCAACTTTGCGAAGACACGATACATGCGTTGTGGCAGTATTTTAACACAACGCAAAGCGATTTTGAAAATGCAAACCAAAATATAAGAAACGCTATTAATAGTATAAGAGGGTTGGCCGTTCTTCTTCCGCCAAATGCTTGGCCAATTACCGCAAACTACGAGCAAATGGCAACCAGCACGATCACGAGTGGAATAAGAAGCGCTGCTTCGCCAATGAATGCGATGGGCTTGGGTGCGTTGCTACAACCACATCTTGGCTTTGCGAATATGTTTAGTAGCGTTCTTGGTAATCGCGGGAAATTGAATGGCTTGATTTCAGCTGTTACTAACTATGAGAACGAACGGCATAGTAGAGACTTCGTTCAGCTTGACGAAATGATTTCTTCTCTTGAACGTATCATTAACCGTTTCCTTAACATGGACAACCACACAAAGAATGCCTACCAAAGAGGTATGGTTGGTGAACTTGATGAGTTCAGCGATTTGCTCAATGCCATTCTTGCTGCAGAAGCGGAGCGCGCAGATATTGATTGGGGGGCGCTTGCGGAACGTGAGCAGCAATGGATCGATGACTTGGAAGCGGAGCTGGCGGAACAACGCAGGCGTGAAGCTACTTGGAATCTAATCACAAACGTTGCAATGATAACGCTTGGAGTGCTCGTTATCGTTGGCACGTTAGGTAAAGCAACTCCATTGGTTGTTGCTGCCGTTGTAATCGCTAATGTTCCAACAGTAAGCAACGTAGTAGAAAATGTACACGATATTTATTTGGGTGCTACAGGCCAAGGCTTTGCGGCTTCGTTTAATCCCATTCGAGACACTATCTTCCAAGGCAATCAGCAGCATTATAACTGGTTTAGCATGGCCTGTGGAATTGTTGCTTTATGTCTCGGTGGTATAAACGCTGGAGTGCAAAGCGTGCAATCTGGAGCAAGTGCAACTACTGGCGTGCTTACGTATAGCAGAAATGTAGCCTTAGTGGGCGGAGCTGGCATGACAGCAAATGCAGGAACTCGGGAGCTTTTAACATTGGCAGGCGTTGACCCAATTACGGCCAATGGAATTGGCAGAGTTGCTGGTGTAGGTACAAGCTTTGGTACGTCTCGCGCCATCAATACCCATGCTCGCAGAACCGGTGCAGGTGGTGTTGACAGGCTTGACCAACGCCATGTGCGTGACCCACGGTTTTTAAATGAGCGAGGCGGAATTAATTGGCCGCAACATGATGGGTTTGTTCTTGATGCCCAAGGCAACCCAATCAAGCACAGCATAACCCCTCAAAGAGGCATGACGTTTGATCGACTTGGTTCTGCAGATGGTCGTTTTGTATCTCCGACCCGTGGAAATGGACAGCCTGCAAGCTTTGAATCACGTTCATTACCCTATCGTCATATTCCAGAGACTTCTCACAGATATGTGGTTACACGCAATTTTAGTGAATTACCATCTGCTGTCAGAAATTCCACAGATCCTGCAATTATAAGAGCGGTTAACAATCATTGGGGTGGCAATGCAAACAATATAACAGCGTTTCATGGCCGTACTGCTCCGGCATTTGGTCAGCCAGGAGGAGGAGAACAAATTGCTTTACCGTTTAGCGTAGAGCAACTACAACAGCTTGGTTTTATTAGCGATATTACTGTCGGAACATTTGACCCAAGTCTTTTTCCTGCGGTCAGTGTCGCAGCGGGCAGCGGAAGCGCCCCCAATCCTCCGAGCGCACCAGCCAATCCTATTCCAACGAGCAATCCGTTGACTTCAGATATTCTGCAAAACATGTTCGGGATAGGGAGGTAAAAATACAATGAATACGAAAGAACTAGTGCAAATCATTAAAGATGAAAAACTATACGAACATTATGCGTTCCGCATTGGTCATCCAAGTTCTCCTAGTGAAATCGGCACATATGTTTTGAGCTCATGTTGTCAAGGAATTTATCAAGATGCGAAAGGCATTTGGCGTACTTTTGAGGAAACCGATAGGGGCGGTGTTTACGAAAGTCCAAGGGAGTATACCGAAGAGGAGGCGTGTTTAGACCTTTTAGAGCTTTTAAGATATTATAAGCGTAGTCGCCCCAACAATAAAGTTGCGTATAATTTAGTCAACCGTGAACTTTGGTGGGATGCGCCGTTGCCTGAATGGTATGACTCTGAGACTTCAGAATGAATACAAAAGAATTGATTCAGACGATTAAAGATGAAAAGTTATATGATTATTACCCTTTTTCTATTGGTCATCCGTATGCTCCTGGAAATATTGGAATAGAAGCTATGGGGAGTTGCTGTGAAGGAATTTATGAGGATGAAAACGGCAATTGGCGAGCTTTTGACCAAAATGATAGAGGAGGTATTACTGAATATCCCAATAAGTATACAGAGGCTGAAGCTTGTCAATATCTTTTAGAGTTTTTGCGACATCATAAACGCACTTATCCAAAGCACAAAATACAATGGGGCTGTGTTATCAACCCTGAGCTTTGGTGGGATGAGCCTTCGCCTGAGTAAGATTTTCTGATGTTAAAGTGCTGCGGCAGGAAGCGGAAGCGCCCCAAATCCTCCGAGCGCACCGGCCAATCCTAATTCCAACGAGCAATCCGTTGACTTCAGATATTCTGCAAAACATGTTCGGGATAGGGAGGTAAAAATACAATGAATACGAAAGAACTAGTGCAAATCATTAAAGATGAAAAACTATCCCTATGATCTGGTGCATTGGAAGGACCAGACATAATCCTCCATGAACTCCAGCCTTGTGCTGACTTCAACATAAAAAAATTAAGCAAAGGAGAAAATGGTATGCAAATTCGTATGACCCCGGAACAAATGAGGACACGCTCTGGCGAGGTAAGTAATCAGCAGCAAGCGTTCCAAGAAGTCGTGAGCCGGATGCAGAACATCATCAACGAACTGCAAACGGAATGGGAAGGCCAGGCGGCTAACAGCTTCGCGCAGCAGTTCAATGATCTGCAACCCTCTTTCAGAAGCATGGATGAGCTTTTGGGCGACATCAGCATGCAGCTGAACCAAACTGCACAAGCAGTGGAAGAACTGGACAACGAAATCGCGAGCAGATTCGGCGTAAAGTAAGCCAAAAACGAGCAAGCCCGCGCCGAAACAGATATGCTTTCGGTGCGGGTATTTTAAAATGTAAGGGGTGATTATTTGCGCAAAACTACAATAAGACTTCTTGCATTTTTCATGCTAGCCAGTACTTTGTTCGCTCTGTTCGCAGTAACAGCACAAGCGCAGGAATTGCCCATCGACATCGATATCATCCGGCGGCAACATGGGCCGCAGGGTGGCGCCATCGCAAACTACTTCGACATCGATATCTTCAACGAGCGCTCCGACCGACTATCGCTTGCGCTTGCCGAAGTCAACCGGCTGGAACGGCAAGCAATGCGCAACAGCCTGTTTGTATCTGTGGCGGAGTATGAAGAAGAGGATATTGAGACGCAAATCATGGCCCTGGCGGCAGAAAATGCACTGTTCGCACAACCGCAGGATTTCAGCGGCTTTGCTGGATTCGCCGAAGAGGATACAATCCCGCTGTGGATTATCATCCTGGTGATTGTCGGTTTTTCGGCAGGTGGCCTGGCGCTGGCGTTTGGGCTGAGAGCACGCAAAAGGAGACGCGCAGATGTTCATTAACATCACAATGGAAATCAAACGAACACAGCATGACATCCGCATTGATTCGGAGCAAAAAATTGCAGCGGGATTTTTGACGCTGCAGGAAGCGGGAAAACTCCCGAAAGGCAGTTGCCCGGACTATTTCCGCTCGCGGCTGAAACAAGCGCCGGTGAGCGCATACAAAACCTTTGCAGACGAAGAAATTTATGACGGTGACATCTTGACGGCGCTTGCTTAGGCCATGCGCCGGTTTTGTTATATAATTGTGGGAGAGATCAAGCTTTGGAAAAATCGCGAGTTTCTCTCATGCCGATTTTTGCATTTTTAGCGCATAGAAAGTGTGGGCATAGTGATGGAAAATATAAGATGTGAAGTGCGCAACAGTGAATTGTGCGTTGAAAAAAGCAAGCGAACTTTTTTGACCTATCCTGCGGATGGCTTGGTGCCTTGTTCGTTGGAAGAAACCGAAGACGGCGTTGTGTTTGAGTTCGACACGGCAGGGGGTTCTCTTTGCGAAAGCGTGTTAAAACAGCCCAGGGAAGAACAATACCGCTTTTTGATTAACGTCGCCGGGCTGGCACGGCTGTGCAAGGAGTACTCGTTCTCGCTTGCACCAAGCAATTTGTTGGTGGACTTCAACCTCAAACCGCAGGTGCTTGTGCGGGATATCTGTGACACGAATGTGTCGTTTGTAGAACAGTACAAAGCGCTGATCGGCTGTGTGTTACAGCCAAAATATAAGTTTGAAGATTATCTCCAGGGCGGAGCAGGGCTGTACAAAAAGCATAAATTGCTCACGGCCATCCATGCGATGGATACAATAGAAGCCATCGCAAATCGTCTTTGGAAAGAACATAAAATACATACCCGCGAAAACCAGTTGACCAAGCGTCTGGTGAATAAGCGCAGTTTCCTGGTTAGTCGCATCGCGATTCCTGTGCTGGGTGTATTGCTGGCGGGCGCGCTTGCCTTTGGCGGCTATGGACTGTTTTTTGTGTTGCCGCAGAGAAGCCAGGTGATCGAAGCCATGACTGCCTATGTGTATGGGGATTCCCTCGCGGTACAACACTCTCTGGAAAACTTGAGTGTTGAGCAGATGAGTTTCGATGTAAAATATGTGCTGGCGCGCTCCTTTGTAAGAACGGAAGCAATCTCGGAAGCGCAGCGGGAAAATATCCTGATGGGTCTGACGCAACGCACCGACGAAGCCATCTTCGACTATTGGATCGCGCTGGGACGGCTGGAGTTCGACACTGCCATCGACCTGGCCGGGCGCTTCAATGACGATGAACTGATGTTGTTTGCCTACATGAAAAATGAGGTATATGTGCAGCACGATGCTAATTTGACAGGAGAAGAGCGAAGCCAACGGCTGCGGGAACTGCGAGGCCGGATCAATGAACTCAACCAGGCGAGAGAAGAAGCGAATGCCCGGCTCAACGAAGCGGGAGAGCAATAGCAGCGAATCTCTCATATATGCTTTTGATGCCTAGAAAGTGTGGACATAACATATGAAGTCACTTGTCCTGTTTACAGATACTCGCTGTGCGGAGTTTCCGTTTGGTGTGCTGCCGGAGGAACTGCCGCAGCATTTTCAGGAATCAAATGTACGCAGATTGGAAGTCAACGCAAGAACAGCGCATTTTTCCATACAAAACGTGAATCCTGTGCGAATCGGCCCGGGCAAGCACAGCCATATACAGCTGCTGGATTGCCGGGCGGAGCTGGCGATTGACGGAGATAAGCTCGTTGTGTTGGATGATACAAATGTCTATGTCAACGGCAAAAAAAAGAACACAGGTACATACGCTTTCGTGCTGGGTGACAGTGTATGGGCGGGTTCTACATTGATTACCCTGCATGATGGCTATATTGCCTGCACAGGCATGAAGTATAAATCAAGCTTGAATATCTCTACGCAAACGCCGGTACCCTATGAGGAATTCCCGGACTACAAGCGTTCGCCGCGTATCATCAAGCGGGAACCGACCGACAGTGTTGATCTGACCGCCCCGCCGCAAAAAGCGGAAAAGAAAAAAGGCGGGCTGGCCAAAGTGATCCTACCGCCGCTGGGTATGATGGCGATCATGATTGTGATGGCAGTCGTGATGCAGCGCGGGATTATGGTGCTGATGAGTGGCGGCGCGCTGGCGCTGACGCTTGTATTTTCCGTTACGACTTTCTTCAGCGACCGCAAGGACGGCAAAAAGAAAGAGAAAAAACGCGTTGACGACTACAACAATTACCTCTTGCAGCGGCGCAAAGAACTGCACGGATTGCACCAGGCGCAGCGGGAATCACTGTTGTACCATAACCTCTCGCCGAAAGAAATTGAGCACGAAGTGCTCAGCTTCTCCAGCCGCCTGTTTGAGCGCGCAGCCAACGACAGCGACTTTCTCACGCTTTCGCTGGGCAGTTCTACAACAACAGCGAGCTACAAATTGAAATATCCATCAGAAGCAAGTACCAGCGATGATCCGCTTGCAAAAGAAATGATGGAACTGGCCACAAGCTACCAGACGCTGTCGGATATGCCGACAGTGATTGACCTGAAAAATGCGCACTTGGGCCTTGTGGGCGAAAAAGCGTACATCCACAGGCAACTGACTTCCATCCTGATGCAGCTGTGTTTCTTCCAAAGCTATCACGACATGGAAGTTGTGGTGCTGGTAGAGGAAGCCGACCGGCCTAAGTTTGAATGGACACGCTGGTATCCGCATTGCCGGGTGAAGAGCATCAACGTACTGGGCCTTGTGTCGGCGGAAAACCAGCGCGACCAGGTGTTGGGCAACATCGCGCAGATCCTGAAAGCACGCAGGCTCAAACAGCAGGAAGAGAAGAAAGACAGCCGTTACCTGCCGCACTATGTGTTCATCGCGGACAACCCAAAGCTGGTGATCAACCACAGCATCATGGAATATCTGCAAGCGCCGGATACTTCATTGGGCTTTAGCCTGATCTATACCACCAACATCCGGGCGAACTTGCCGGAAAACATCCGCACCGTGTGCCAGCTCGATGGCGGTGACCATGGCACTCTGCTGATGAACGAGGGCCGCCTGCTCAACCGTCCAATCATCCTGCCCTGTGTGGAAGGCATTGAATTAGAAACAATCGCTCGCAAACTTGCCCCCATCAAACATAGCCAGGGCATCTCTACGCAGATTCCCGAAAGCGTGACCTTCTTTGAATTGTTCGGCGTAAAGCGCCCGGAGGACTTCCCGGTGCTCAATCTCTGGGAGAAAAACGCCTGTTTTAAATCCCTCGCCGTGCCATTAGGCCTGCGCGGCAAAGATGACATCGTGGACCTCAATCTGCACGAAAAAGCCCACGGCCCACATGGCCTGGTGGCAGGCACAACCGGCTCGGGCAAGTCTGAGATTATCCAGTCATATATCCTGTCGCTGGCCATCAACTTCCACCCGCATGAAGTGGGCTTTCTGCTCATCGACTACAAGGGCGGCGGCATGGCCAACCTGTTCAATAACCTGCCGCATTTGCTGGGAACCATCACAAACCTCGATGGCAGCGAAAGCATGCGGGCCTTGGCTTCTATCCGCAGTGAAAATGCGCGCCGTCAGCGGGTATTCAACGACAACGGTGTTAACAACATCAATAACTACCACAAGCTATTCCGTGCGGGTGAGGCCACACTGCCACTGCCGCATTTGTTCATTATCTCGGACGAATTCGCGGAGCTGAAAAAAGAGCAGCCGGACTTTATGAGCGAGCTGGTCAGTGTGGCGCGCATTGGGCGTAGTTTGGGTGTGCACTTGATTCTTGCCACGCAAAAACCCTCCGGCGTGGTGGATGACCAGATTTGGAGTAACTCGAAGTTCAAACTGGCGCTGAAAGTCGCCAATGAGGGCGACAGCAACGAGGTACTCAAAACCCCGGATGCGGCGCGCATCACGCAGCCGGGCCGGGCCTATCTGCAAGTGGGCAACAATGAAATTTACGAGCTGTTCCAGTCAGCCTGGAGTGGTGCGAGCTATAGCGAAGAAGTGGTGGAAAAGGGCTTCGACAGCCGGGTGTATCTGCTCAATGAGCTGGGCCAGGGCAAACTGCTCAACGAAGACCTGAGCGCCGTGGATAAAAGCCAGGACTCCAAACTCACGCAATTGGATGTCGTGGTAAACTATGTCCAAGAGATTTTCCAAACACTCAACGCTGTGGAAGTGGAAAAACCATGGTTGCCGCCATTGCCGGATCAACTGGTTACGCCGCACATTGCTGTGGGGCATGATGTAGGCCAGATCGCGGACTACGACCTCAAAACAGCCATCGGTATGGCGGATATCCCCGAACAGCAGGACCAGGTGGAGTATGCCCATGACTTCTTCGACGACGGCAACTTCGCGGTATTCGGGGCCTCTGGCTTTGGTAAATCCACCACGATGATGAACATCGCGCTGAACCTGGCCTGCAAGAATTCACCATCACTGCTGCAATATTTCATCCTGGACTTCGGCAACTCCGGTCTGATTCAGCTGAAAAGCCTGCCGCAAACGGCGGACTACATCAGCCTGGACGACACGGAAAAACTGGATAAGCTTGTAAAATTGTTGGCCGAAGAGATGAAAACCCGCAAGCACTTGTTCGCCGGCGAAAACGCCATCAACTTTAAGATGTACAACGAAGTGGCGCAGGAGCGCATCCCCGCCATGCTTGTCTTTATTGATAACTATGATGTCATCCGTGAAGCCAGCCCGGAACTGGAAGAGTTTCTGGTCAAACTCACGCGCGACGGCACGGGTGTTGGCATTTACACCATCGTGACGGCTTCGCGTTTCAACGCCATGCGTTATGCCGTAGCGAATAACTTTAAGAACAAGATTGCGCAATTCATGTTTGACCCGATGGATCTCACCGCTGCGGTGGGCCGCTGTGCTTACCAACTGCCTGAAGTACGTGGCCGCGCATTGGCGAAGATGCAGGAAGTGCATGTCACACAGTGCTACCTGCCGGTGGAGTACGAAAACGACATCACCTATGCCAAGCGCATCGGCGAAGTGGTCAGCGCTATTGCAGATAACAACAGCGCGGCGCAGGCCACAGGTGTGCGTGTATTGGGCGACATTGTGACGCTCATGGATATGCTACCGTTCTTCAAGCCGATGGAGCACCAAGGCTTGTTGGGCTTCGATACCGAAAGCACCGAACCGCTGTACCTGGATTTGAGTATACCGATTCACCTCATTGTGGGCGCGGCCTCTACCGGCAAGACCAACATCCTGCGCATATTGTTGCAGCAATTCAGGGGGCTGCCCGGTTTTGTTGCGGATTCCCGCGCAGGCGATTTGCAGGAATGCGAGGAATGGGAAGAGATCACTTACATGGGTTCTCGCAGCCACACGGACGCGTTTTACGAAGCGCTCAAGGCAGAAGTGGATCGCCGACAACAGGACTTCGAGGACATGGGCGGACGCATTCGCGAGTTTGTGGCAACGCAGATGCCTGCGCTGGTGCTGGTGGACGATGCGGACAACTTTGTGGAACTATGCAGCGCCAAAGCGAAAGATTTTGAGCAATTGCTGCCCACAGCCATTGAGATGGGTATTACCTTCGTTGTGACCACAACCCCATCGAAGATGCGCGGATACGACCCCATCACAAAAATACTCAAAGACATGCAAGCCGGTATTGCGCTGGGCAACCCGACTGACCAGAGCCTGCTGCCGATTATGCCGCCGCGTGGCTTCAAGCCGGTGCCGGACATTGGCTTCTGGTACAAGCGTGGTGACTTCAAACAAATGAAGCTGCCCTTTGTTAAGAGCTTAGACATTGCTTGAGCAATAGGAGGGAATGATATATGAAAAAAAGATGGATACCGCTGGGGATGGTTGCCCTGTTGCTGATGCTACAGGTTGGGCTGTTCCAAGGTTCAAATATGGAGTCAGTACGACAAAACCAATTGCGGGGCATTGTACAGCGCTGGAGCACGAACGTGGCCGTGGTCAACGCGGATGCGGGCGTTATGCTTGACGGCGTTCGACAGAGCTATACCGCCGCGATCATCGAAACGTTGAGCGACAACTTCGTCGTGGTGTCGCCTGCCATGGCGCAATCTGGATATAGCAGCGGCGCGTTCGGCGCGATCCTTACCTTCCCTTCTGATGTTTCCGAACGGATTATTTCCTTCAACTCCAACGACCCACAGCGGGTGCAGCTGGAATTTATGATCAACTCCAACTTGCCGGAGCAGGAATACATTGAGATCCATACCGAGATTCTGGACTTGCAGCTTGCGATCAACAACACCATTGCCTCTACCTTCGTGGGTTCGGTATTTCGGCAATTTTATGAGGCGCAAAACCAGATCAGAACTGTATTTGACAACGACGATTCAAACATGCGTGCAGCGGAAGAGGTACAGTTGCTGGAATTCGCCGCGGCACTTGCGCTTAACGAGCTGCCGGTGATTCCTTTGGAACCGCGTGAAATGGATGTGGCGCAACGCATGGTGGAATTGGGCGAATTCGGCGAAACCATTTCCAGCATGTATCGTGATAGTTACGACGCAGCCTCGGACAGCTATCGTGCCATGCGCGAAGACCTGATTTCCGCCACAGATAACTTTCCCGTACAGGAAGAAAACTGGCTTGAGGAACTGACCGACTGGACCACCATTTCCGTGGACTTCGGCGAGCACCTTGCGGAATACTCCGCCGCCGTGCGGTATTTTGAAGACAACATGGTGGAATGGTTCCAGCAAAATGTTACCTGGAACGAAGCGCTCACGCAATACCAGAGCGATGTCGCTTCATGGCATGAGGCAATGAATATGTGGTTTGGCGATGCCGTGGAATGGCATGAGCAGTATCAGATTTATTTGGACGCCGCCGTGGCCTATATGGAAGAAGTGACCGAGTATCGCGCGTCCATCGCGGAAGCGGTAACGCTGATTGAAGCGGATTTCCAGCTTTGGCAGGAAGCGATTGCGGAGCGCGCGCAAGCTTTGGTGGAAACATATCAGGCGTTCATTGAGGCGTTGGCGTACCACAATGAAGATATTGCCGCAGTGAACGCCTACAGAGACGCCGTACGGGAATGGGCAGAGTCGCTGGGAGAATACCGGGGCGGTATCGCCAGTTGGCAAACAGGATTGACTGGCGCGCAGACACAATTGCAAGGTATGGTCACAAATCTGCAAAACAGCATCAACGCGTTCCCGCCACGGCCTGTGTTCGACGATTTCATCTTAGCAGCAGACCCGCAGGAAGCATACGACCAGGCGCTGGAAGCGTGGTTGCAGGCATTGAGAAATTTCTCGGTTACGTGGCCGGATTTTTCCGCGGTTACAATTCCGGGCGGCCCCACAGAAAATATGCCTGAAATGGATCCAAACGCAGCTTTGCCTGAGCCGCGTGAGCCGTTCACACATGACTTGGAATATCCATGGGTGCCGGAATACGATGGCGCAATATTGCCGCCAGAGTGGGATTTGGATTTCCCTGAGCCGGGTACGCAATTGCCGGACAGTCCGACGTTGGATAGCCCGGTGGAATATGACGGTTCGGAAGAACCGGAAACTGTTGGCGAAGGGCCAACCATTGATGCATTACAGCCGGATGACCCCAACGTGGAGCCGCCACCGCGCCCAGACGACTTTTGGGCTTCGCTCAATCAGATGCACAATCAGATCAACCAGTTCGAGATTGACGCGTATCTGACAGAAAGCATTCAACATCAAGTTGCACAGATGCTTGCGGCCTATGAAGTGTATCTGGAAAGCGTGCGTGAGGACTTGATTAACCAGTTCGCGGAGAATATCCAGCAAATGCACATTGTGCACGACAGTTACACCATTTACTTGATGGAACTGCGCGGCGAAGTGCTGCAAACGGAATTCGATTTACATGAAGACTTGCGCGGAACCATGGAACGTTTCTCCGGCATTGCGGATGGCAACAGCCAGGACACCCGCCGCCGTCTCGGCACTTTTGCGAACATGATGCCCGAAAACCGCGCATTTTCCGGCTTCAACCAAAACCTGATTGATTTCACCGTGTCACCCTTCGAGTTGCGGCCGCCTGCGATTCGTCCCGCGTTGCTTGCAAATGACGAAGCGCCGGTGCTAACCTTCCAACAGGAGTTCGGTCGCTTTAGATGGATTTTACCTGTTGCTGCGGGGACGTTGTTCCTCTCCGTTGCTGCTGTTTCAATTGTGATGTGGCTTAGAAAACGTAAGCAGGCGGAGTTGGTGGAGGAAAGCTAAAAGGACTCACGCTCTTCGGATTTCTTAAAATCCCCTAGCTTATGAAAAAAACCATCTGTATTCTGCTCACATTTTCTATGTGTTTCGTGCGTCTGTTGAGTTTGGGGGCACAAGAATATGATAAAAGCTAAGATCTAGAAAATTAATAACTTCCTGAAAACATTCATAAAAAGCGGTCAACACAAGTTGGCTGCTTTTTTATATTCTAAAACCTGCAAGCGGCTTTGATGTTCACTAAAATACCCAAATATTGCGTTGACATCCATACGCACATCTGTCAAAATTAAAATGTTGCAGCATTTCACACAAAGGGTTTCGACGGAGTACCACTTTAACTTGTTGTGGTTTCCTCATGGAATCGTCGCTTTTCCGACAAAATAGAATAGTCAGCATGCCATTCGTATACCGGCCCCCTGGTATATGTGTTTTGACAAGCACTTGCGCGGTTGTCCACGGACAATCGCGCTTTTTTTATTTCCCCCGCGCCCCACCTTCGGTCGTTTTGCGGTTCAACCACAAAAACGACTGGAGGACTTATTTTGTCAAACAATATATATCGCGTTCGCGTGGAAAACGCGAACGGCGAAACCAGATATTATACATCTTTTGTGGACGGCGATGGCGCCATCCGTGAAACAGAGATTTCATACGAGGTCTACCTTGCGCTGGAAGGCTGCCGAAAGCATGAGAAGCGGCAGATTAATTTTATCGACCGTCATGTAGAGCAGGCGGATCTATCAGAAAGTCAACTGCAGGAGCGAATGGCGCGTCTGCCAATATCGTTGGAACTGCTGGTAGAGAATCAGGAACAAGCCAGACGGCTGTATGCTGTAATAGATTCACTGCCGGAAACCCAGCGGCGGCGCTTCCTGCTATCTCATGAAGACGGCCTTACCTACAAGCAAATCGCGGCACTGGAGAACTGCACAATTATGCCGATTCAGCGCTCTATTATCGGTGCAGAAGTAAAAATCCGAGAAAAAATAAAAAAGTTTGAAAATAGGGGCTAAAAAACGGCCTGAACTGAGGAATAGGGTGAAGGGGAAAATAATCTCCTTCGCCCGGCCCCTGTTTGCGGGGCTGCGCTCATTGAAAACCGAATAGTTCCATTTAGCAAATACGTTGCCTTTGCCGCCGGGACACATAGGAAACTCGGCAAGCTACCGAAGCGAGTGCGCCACGACGTCGGAGCAAGCTGTGTATCGTTCGTTTTGCCCTAAAGGGCAAAACTCACTCACGCCGCTGCTCCTCCTCTTCCCCAAAAATGCAAGCATTTTCGGGGATCCCATGATTGAGCGATTTACACTCACAGCTTCAACTTCGGACTGGCAATCCGGGGATGGCCAAGACAGGCAAAGGTGATAATGATACTTCATCCCTGTGGGGGTGGCCGCGTGAAGGGGCCGGTGAAATTCCGATGAAGGCTGCCAAGCCGTTTGCTAAGTGCCCGAAAGCGTGCGCACGTTTTCATGTTCAGGGAGCCGAGGGCGAATATGAACGACGCAAAACGACTACGCCGGGTGGTGCGATTTATCGTGCTGCCCGGCTACTTCAAAAGGAATGAACATCATGGAAAAAGAAATTAAACGCGGGCAGGTTTACTATGCCGACCTTGAGCCGATTCTCGGCAGTGAGCAAGGCGGCATTCGACCTGTGCTCGTGATCCAAAATAACTTGGGCAACCAAAATAGTCCTACTACTATCATCGCACCGATTACCTGTCAATCGAAGACAGGCGGCCAAACCACGCATGTTCGCCTGAATAATCATTCTCTACTCCCGCGATCCATTGCTCTACTGGAGCAAATCCGCGCCATAGATAAACGCCGTCTCGGGCGCTACGTCACATTCATCGACGCCGCCGATATGCGTGAAGTCGATTATGCCATACATATCAGCCTGGGGCTGAAAAATTGCAAAGGAGAATCGCTATGAACGATCAACTTACCTTGGATGCCTGCTATCTGTGGAACATCAACATCCTCAAGCAACTGGAGAAATCCAAGCTTATCACCGCCGCCGAGTTCGAACGCATCCGCAAACTCAGCGAACAGAACTACCAGCCGAGCCTGATTCTGCCATAAATATGTTGCGTTCGTAACTTCTGCACAAATCGCTGGACTTCGAACCCCCGTGGTGGTATCCTTGCGTTGCGCCGTTCGCGGCGACATCAAAACGAAACGAGGCACTATCATGAACAACACATTCAGACTCCCGAATCCTTTGCGCGTAGCGGTTTACGCCCGCTTCGGCACCGCGCCAGATGCATGCCCTGTCAGGGTCTACTCCGACGAAAAGACGCTGATGCAGGCCTGCCGCGCCGGGCAGATTGACCAACTCATTGTGGAATCTTTCACTCGCCTGGGGCGCAACACCGATGATGCCCTGCGCGTGTTCCGTGAGCTGCGCAGCGCAGGCGTGACTGTCAATCTCCAGCGGGAAGGCTTGGTGATGTGACGTGCCAGCCATTACGACCATCCCCGCAGCAATCCAGGTGCCGACACAACTGCGCATGGCCGCCTACTGCCGGGTCAGCAGCGACAGCACGGACCAGCTGAACTCCTACGCCGCGCAGGTGCGGCACTATACAGAATTCATCAATGGTAACCCGGATTGGATCTTGATCGACATCTTCGCCGACGAAGGCCTCACAGGCACCGAAGCCAACAAGCGCGAAGAATTCCAGCGCATGCTGGCCGACTGCAGGCGGGGAAAGATTGATCGCATCTTGTGCAAATCGGTCTCGCGCTTCGCGCGCAACACCAGTGACTGCCTGACGGCAATCCGCCTGCTGAAAAACCTGGGTGTGACGGTCTTCTTCGAAAAAGAGCGCCTTGACACCGCCGAAATGTCCGGCGAATTCCTGCTGACCATGCACGGCATGGCGGCCCAGGACGAGAGCCTGAGCATCAGCAGCAACCTGCGCTGGGCAACCCGCAGACGCATGGCGGACGGCACTTTCGTGGCCGGCAGCACACCATACGGTTATCGCTTGCAAGAGCGTGAGCTGGTGATCTATGAACCCGAAGCGGAAATCGTGCGGAAGATATTCGCGTGGTATCTTGCCGGAATGGGTCGCTCCGCTATCGTCAACCGCTTGCGGAAAGAGCACCCTGACGATGGCTGGCAGGATGGCCGTGTTCGCTACATCCTGCAAAATGAGCGCTATATCGGCGACGCGCTGTTTCAGAAGAACTTCAGCACGGGCGCACTGCCCTACCGCAAATTGATTAACCGGGGCCAGCTGCCGCAATATTATGTTGATGACTACAACGCGCCAATCATTAGCGCCGAGGATTTCCATGCCGCGCAGGAGCTGTTCCGGCAGCGGAAAGGCAGCTTCGGCAAAATACCTGCCGGACGATACCCGCTGTCGCGGAAGATCACCTGCCAATGCGGAGCGACCTTTCGCCGGCGCGTGGTCAACGGCATCGTATCATGGGAGTGCCGTCGGCACAACCGGCACCCTGGGGAATGCCCGCTGCCGCCCATCGCGGAAACACTCATATACAACGCATTCACGGCCATGGCCAACAAGCTGGCCAGCTATCGAAGTTACATCCTCGCACCACTGCTCGCCCAGCTGGAACAAATGCAGGCCCGCCACAGCGGTGCACAACAGAAAACATACGAGTTGGACAAACAAGTCGCGGATTTGACGGCCCAATGCCACACCATCGCGCGCCTGCACAGCAAGGGCATCATCTTGGATACCGCCGACTTCGCCGCCCAAACCGGGCGCGTGAACCAGCAGGTGAACGTACTACGGACCGAACGCCGCCGCCTGCTCCGTGAAGACGAAGAAAACGATTGCCTCGCGGATCTGCGTACCTTGGACGAAGCTCTATCGGCAGTCGAAGAAACTCAGATAGTTTTCGATGAAACACTGTTCGCGGAAATCGTGTTAGGCATCACCGCGGCATCGCTCACCGAACTGCGGTTTCGCTTGCTCGGCGGGCTGGAACTCATGGAAACCATCGAACAACGGGAAAGGCGGCGAACATGAAAAACCGATACAATGCCCCCTTCGGCTATGCCGTTATAAAGGGCATCACGGAAATACATCCCGAGGAAGCC
>Ga0131853_10011674_pt1 | contig 16092 bp, 13 predicted proteins | sample TergutLab28metaG_FD_92764 | JGI IMG/M metagenome (GOLD analysis project Ga0131853, IMG submission 92764) | Labiotermes labralis P1 segment gut microbial communities from Petit-Saut dam, French Guiana - Lab288 P1 (version 2) (version 2) | ecosystem: Host-associated > Arthropoda: Insects >...
AAAGGTTTTTTTTTGTGTACCTTTTTTTCCAAAACCCCTCCTGACATAAAATTCAAAAAAAAACCCCCCCCCCCCCCCAGTCAGTGGTGGATTTGAACGGGAAAAATTGTAATGCATATCCAAATAAAATTTATATTTACAATTCCCCAACAACAGACCCTTCTTCAGTCTCATAGTGGAACAAAAAGACTTTATACATAAAACAAGAGCCATTAGCAGTGATGTAAAGGCTACAGAAACATGCAAATGGATAAACCGTGTATAGCGGAGTAATGGTAATGCAAATGTAACAAATGTTAATAGTACATTTTCCCTGAAAACACTGAATAAGAACTTAAGTCTTTATATTGTATTTTTTTATTTGCTGCTACTAGCTTTGTTTCTGTTATTTCATCTTATATTCCATCGAACACCACATTTCTTAAAACTATAAACGAAGTGCACAGTACAAGGCAACACCAAGAGAGGAATGTTGACTGAAATAACAAAAGATAGGTCTATTGCAATGAACATACTGTACACCAGCTGCAAACAAGCAGGAGCTATGTTAATTGTATGTAGGTAAGAGTATGGGGGAAGAACTGCCACACAATGGGTGCACTGAGAATTAAAAACCCACCAGGATTAAGAACACAGGAATATACAAGATCCCCTGTGAATGTGGCAAGGTGTACATCGGACAGGGCAGACGGTCCATCCAGCTCCGCATTAAAGAACATGAAAGACACATCAGACTGGTTCAACCCGACAAATCAGCGGTTGCTGAACACAGTTTCAATCATGACCACATCATCAGATTACAGGACACTAAACTCCTCTCCACTAAAACCAGCTACATGGATCATCTCATCAGCGAAGCCATCGAAATTGAGATGCATCCCAGTAACATCAACAGAGATGGGAGATTCAACATCAGCAAATCCTGGAAGCCAATGCTACACAAACTCAAGAAAGGGAGACAGCCACTGAGTACACTACAGTGATCCCACCCGCACACGCACTTATATACCTCCCCCTCTCCACAACCTGTTGTGCACCTACCCGCCCCCATCTGGTCACTCGCCTTCCATTGGGTCCTCCACTGGCCTGCCAGAACCCTGTCAGGTATAAATACACCACATATCCCATACCCTGTCATACTTCATCCACCTGCCTATGAAGATGGAACCGATAGTGTTCCGAAACATCGGCTATTAGAACTCAGACGCCGGGGAATTACCCAAAAGAAAACACATTACACACAGAACACGGCGAAAGCTTAAAATCAAGAATTAAAAACCCTCCCACTAGCAATCAACACGTCACTTTAAGTGAGGCAGGTAAGTTGCAATAATGGTGATACCGGCACCTGCAGGAACATCCTTTGCTTCCCTGTTCTTAGCAACCATAACAAGGCAAATCCATTCACAGTACATATTACTGTATGAAAAAAGTGGCACCAAAGAGCACCAATTTAGCATCATACAAGAATACACTTGCTAGTGGTTAATCAGTGTTTGTGCATGCGATTAGAGGTATATACTATATACTGTAATATCAGTTTACATGCAGCAATTAGCTCTAAAACCAGTGCCAGTATATTTATGGTTAAAAATCTCATTTCCTAGAATCCTGGGCTGTGCAGCACTTTCCCAGTGTATTCAGATACTTCATCAATCAATATATGTACAAAACACACCCTAAGAAAAATGAGATATGAACAATGAGTTCTGGAAATGCCTCAAGAAGCAGACAAATTTTTTTTGTGGAGTGAGAGAGAAAACCAACAAGATGCAACAGTTAGATGTTTATTTTTAACAATTTCTCAACATGTTTCGGGCATCATTATGCCCATCTTCAGGAGAACAAGACTATGTTACTGCATGTGTTGTGCTGCGCTGTAACAAGCGGGGAAAGTTAGATATTAGTTTTAATGTCTTCTTTGTGTGGTATTACACAGTAAACCTAGATGGGATCTCGTGTGTATATGAGAATGTGGTGTGCAAGTTGGTGTGTCATGGTGTTGGATTGGTATATGTATCGTGTACTTTCCAGGTCTGGTGTATCGGAGCGCGTGCACTGATGCATGAGTTGTGCTTAGTAAAATACCCATCAAACAGGCACAACTCATGTATCAGTGCACCCGCTCCGATACACCAGACCTGGAAAGCACACGATACATATACCAATCCAACACCATGACACACCAACTTGCACACCACATTCTCAGATACACACGAGATCCCATCTAGGTTTACTACGCAATACCACACAAAGAAGACATTAAAACTAATATCTAACTTTCCCCACTTGTTACAGCGCAGCACAACACATGCAGTAACATACGTCTTGTTCTCCTGAAGATGGGCATAATGATGCCCGAAACATGTTGAGAAATTGTTAAAAATAAATATCTGTTCCATCTTGTTGGTATTCTCTCTCACTCCACAATTTGCTCACGATGCACTGTCACAGACACCTAAAAATTTTTTTTATAACATGTTGCCATTTTAATGCCATATAAGACACCCAGAATATGAACCAAACATTAAAAGCCATGCGGTCTTTACTGCTAGTAAGGAAAACAATATTTTCTAAAGCATCATGTCAATTTTTTTAAACACACGCACCCCCATCCCCCTCCCTCCACACTCATCTGCAGAACCAAAATGATTCAAAGTGCCACAGAACTTACATTTCAAGTTTAACACACAAACACACACTGCGGATAATTGCATGGAATTCCAATACGAACTTCAGTTAGGTTACTTACGGAAAGACGCTCTTAAATTCCTTTATGCATGTACAACATTTATGTATACGGGAGTATCAATTTAAGAGGATTCCTTAATGCCTTCTATGACTAGAAATCTTGATGCACGTTTTATAAACAAAATTCATAATTATCGGACAAGCAGTCTAAATAAAAATTACAAATTGCTATATAAACTTCTGCACAAGAAATAATGTGACTTCCTATAGTGTCACCCACAGTACACCAACAAATACACACAATTTATATAAAATCACAAATCATTCGTACACACGAACTCTCCTACACATTTCAGTGATAAAATGCCATCCTCAGGCATATATTAATACATCAAATTTCCATATACAGTGTTTATAATAAACAACTGCAACCATAAATACAAAAATGTGACCAATACTACTACCACTACTACATACGATGCGGACTTATTCTTGAATAAAATTCGTTGATGTGTCCCTGTTAATGCTGTATGTGGTTACATGCACAGAAAAATCTAGTACCGAAGATTTACGTCCAGAAGGATCAAATCCTCGTTTCATGTACTGTCTGATGTGTCATGTAGGAGCAAGTTGTGTACTCTAGCACAGATGACCCAGAAGAACGACCTGATCCTTTTGGATGAAAACAAAAAATAAGAAAACTCCAATAACTAGATGTCTGACTGCACATAACCACATACAATACAAATGGGGGCACATAAATGGACTGTATTCAAGAATGTCGGCATCACACTGGCTACAGTATCCACATTATTATATATACATCTAAACTGGATGTATTAATTTTATATACCTTATATAATGCCTCCATGAGGATGGCGATTTATTGCTGTAATGTGTAGGACAGCTCACGTATGTATGCGAGTTCTGATTTTATACGAATTGTGTGCATTTGTTGGTGTGTGGGTGATTAGTCACAATGCATAGAACAAATAACATTAAATTCCTACAATATGTTATGACAGATATGGCTGCATTACCTTGGCACTGGTAATGGTTCCAAATGGTGTGAACTCCTTACGAAGACGTTCGTCGTCGATAGTGTCATCCAGGTTCTTTACATACAGGTTAACACCTTGATAGCGGTTCATGCGTTCAATCTTCAGTTGTTCAAACTTACGTTTAAGCTCTTGCTGACGCTCAGCTTTCTTCTGTGCACGGCCAACATACAACGGCTGGAAAATAAGAAATGAATTACAGTCCAAAATACATGTAAGAAAACAGGTAAACAATGGGCATTAGACAGTGAAGTTTCAGGGTTTCTGTCTTTTGTGTACTAAGTAGTAATCACTTTCCATACCTTGCCTTCAATCAGTTCTTTACCATTGAGGTCATCTACAGCCCTTTCAGCATCTTCAGGTTCCTCGAATGCAACAAAGCCAAAACCACGGGACTTTCCATCATCTTTGCTCATAACCTACAGGTAAACAAATATTTCATGCTATAAAATATAGGTAGTGGGTTTGCATATCCTAATATTAATCTCTGTAACAATCACATCACCACAGTATGCATTAAGAACTATATAACCCTATTCACTGACATTATGATTTGCCACAAATGTGGATGACATGGTCATTAAGAAACAGGTCAAGCAACAAGGGTAAAAGTAGATATGAACTCATTTGTGCATTTTTTGCCCCCCCCCCTCCCCCCCCTTTATTTTCATATGTACTCACATCAAGACTACTATAAACTTCAAGTCTATTTTGAAGCAAAGTTACAAACCCTTTTATACGCTGCCACTAGCTACTACCTGCCAAAATTGCTATGAATAATGCCATCTACTCTGGTGTTCAGACTGTCATTTCCATATCCCTTCTACAGTCTGTGGTAACGCATTCCAAATAAAAGGTAAATCAACCCCATTACAGGCCTGAGGTGCCCAGAGGGTTCCAGGAAGTTAAGGTTCCCAGATTACATGACAATGGCCCAGGATGGTAGTAAGGTCACCAGCCTTACGCACTGGCCGGTTTTACCCCCAGGAAATACTCCTGGTACTCATTTCTGTTAGAGGCTGAGTCGACCCCAGGGCCATAGCGTGATCGGAAGGACATATCCCAAATACCGGAAATTAATGACCAATATCTTATTACCTTGTGGCTGGTGATTCTGCCATATTTCTCAAACATCTCACGCAGATGTTCATCGTTGAAATCCTCACCAAAATTCTTAATGTAGACATTTGTGAATAGCTTAGCCTTTTCTCCAAGCTCCTTCTCACGCTCCTTGCGTGGCACAAACTTGCCAACAAAGACTTTTTTCCCATTCAACAACATCCCGTTCACTTTCTCAATGGACTTTGTAGCAGCTTCTTCAGTCTCAAAGTGGACAAACCCATAACCTTTCGACGCTCCAGTTTCATCCTGAGCAACCTAAAGAAAAGAAATTGCCATGCTGCCACGTTATGAACATTCACAACAGCTAATCAGTACACATTCTTGAAATACTGGACAGCAGGAAGTGTATTAATCTTATCAGTAAACTACACAGTAAAAAGAAAGGAAATTCTGATGGGCCGAATGTGTCCCTATGACAATAGCAGGGACGCATACAGAAGAATGGTAAACACCGTAAAGCTACCACTCAAGAAGCGGTGCATAAATCCCAGGCATAAGATCACAAAGGAGACTAGCTTTTCATGGTGAGTCCTATTACCTGTGTGCCATCAACATCCTTGCTCTAAACACTTGACTGGTGCCTAGAATTTTGAGGTGGCTCCTTAATTTTTGGAAAATTGGCGAACCCCCGACTTGGGAAGGGGTGAAACTGAAACTTTGGTAAATACCCTGAGTGCAGCAGGCAATTAAGTGGCTCCAGTTTGTGTCCTGTAATAGAACTACACCGCCCACACAATTGAGACCGATAAAGCCCAATTCTCTTTTAACCTGTGGGACATGATAACAGGGATAGGAGACTTAAATCCTAACTGCCTTCCATGTTCTCTGATTAGATGGCCAACAGCAAGTTGTCCATTCCGTGCGCTGTCTGCAGTCATCAATAACATACAGTTTCAAACTCTACCACATTCATCACAGAACAGTACTATGCAAGATTTCAGACTGGCACTACAAAGCAGATGTGAAGTGTGCTCTTATAGGCTATTAGGCAGTGTGTGGTGGTAATTCCTTACCTGCTTGGATTCCTGACCCTTGAAGAAGGGACAGATAGGTTGTCCTGAAAAGTTGGGTATGAATTACCACTACACACTGCGTAATAGCCCAGGAAAGCACAGTTCTTTTCATCACACAAGATGTCGCGTGCTTTTTGTTTATGCATATCAATAAATGCAGGCATTGTTTTTCTTCCCAAATAGATGCTGTCATACAAGACCAAATATACGAGATTTTCAGCATCCCCATCCCGAAGAACAGTGAACAGGGGCAACCGTAAAAGGTGTAACTTATGAAGGAGAAGCCAAGTTTCTATACTTGGGATTGCTAATCTGTAATGATAATAGCGTGGAAAAAGAAATACAAAGATGTATTTTGGCTGGCAATAGAACTTATTTTGCCACTATAAGTTTCTTCAAGAGTCGAATTTTTATCCAGGGCTACTAAAAATTATATAATACACTAATAAGACCGGTAGGGTCGTATGAAGCAGAAGTATAGACGTTGACAAAGAAAGAAGAACAAGCTCCGCTAATTTTTGAAAGGAAAATATTTAGAAGAATATATGACCCTAAATATGAGAACAGGGAATGGAAAAGTAGGACGAATGGAGAACTGGAGGAGATGAACAAAGGAGAAAATATAGTAAAATGAATAAAAGGGCAAAGGATAAGCTGGTTAGGTCACCTAGAGAGAATGGAGGATGCCCAAAAAGATCTTCACCCCAAGAACTGGAAGGGATTAGAAGAAGGGGAAGACCCAGGAAAAGATGGTAAGAGGAAGCAGAAAGAGATCTTCAAGTGCTGGGAGTGAGAAGATGCAGAGAGTTGGTGGCAGATAGGCAAAAATGGAAGGACAATGTCCGATAAGCCAAAGCCCACAGTGGGCTGTAGTGCCAATGGAAGAAGATGCTGTCAAGCTATCTCTTACCTTACGCACGTCATACTACTTTCAATAATGTTGTGTTGTTAACGTCCAAGCGTTGGCGGATTATCCACATGCATACCCAGGATTCCATCACACAATGTTACTAATGGAAGAAAATAAAGAGTGAAGAGCTGGGCACAGGAGGAGACTCAAAGAGGAGCTGGGAGGTATAGGAATTGTACTTGTATGACAGAATCAGCACAAATGTAATAGCAGTCAAATAATGACAAAAAAGAGACAGATGGAATGACAGAATGAGATGGAATATAATTTGAAAAATGAAAGGAAAGAGTTAAGTTGTATACTGCTTGGCTATGGACACAGCTGGGCTAGTAAAGAATATACTGCATATTGTAACAGAACGGAAAGAAATTCTGTAGTTTGGTAGTAGGAAGAACTTCAGAAATTAAAAGGGTTTGAAAGTGGAATGGATAAAGGAGTGACCTTCATGCTTGGGCACATAAGATGTTACAATACACACCCCTAAACTACATGGAAACAAGAAAATGAAGAATGCAATTTCTGTGCAAAAAAAAAAAAATTGTATATGAACGGGGAACAGCATATAGGAAAACCGCTGTTCAAATGAAACACAGGCAAGACGCTTAGTAAAATACTCAAACATAAGGTGTAAATTGAACAGTAAACAAAATATAATTTTAAAAAGCATTAACAGGGACTGGGCGATGTGACAACCAGGTGCTAATCGGTGAGCAGTTTTGTGAATCACGCACTGAAAAAGGACCAATTATTATGACAAACTATACCACAGCCTTCCATCACCCATCCCCTTAAGATTCCGTCATGATAGTTCCACAAAATCTGGTAACTTTCACGTGTTGATCACGTCACATAATGTGCAAAGAACACACTGTATATAGATAAGGGACCATTACTTCTGCTCTATCAAGACCTGCACTACTGCATGTGTAGGTAACACAATCTGTCTTGAATTCTGCCTGTCCTTTCCTACATAAATAAAGTCTGTCATGTCAAGCAACTCAAAAACCTGGAATTCGAGTTTCTTAAGAATGTATTACTAGCATGATGTATTTATTCAATTAACACACCAACAAATGCACATACATTTAATTATCTAAAATTCACATTAAAACACCTAAAATGCTCCTACATATTTCAATCGTACGATCATCCTCAGGGATCATACATCGTTCCTTGGTAAAGTTATAGTTTAAAAACACTCCGTGATTTACATCATTACGTTGAGTTGGTGCTGTGGCAGCATGTTGTGTGTATTTTGTGAGTCGTATACTGTTTGGAATACGACTCTCACAATATACAAGACATGCTGCCACAGCACCAACTCAATGTAATGATGTAAATCACTGAGTGTTTTTAAACTATAACTTTAGCAAGGAACGATGTATGATCCCTGAGGATGATCGTATGATTGAAACATGTAGGAGCATCTTAAGTGATTCAATGTTAATTGTATATCATTAAATGAATATATGTGCATTTGTTGGCATATTAATTAAATAAACTACAGAATGCATGGTGCAACGATAAAGATACTAGCATGATGATTTTCACAGCAGTGCTGCTGAAGATTCAAGTCTTATAGGATATTACGCTGTTATCAACTGAAGATGTTTCAAAAGTTCACAGTGCCTCCATCTTCAGAGTCAAGCAGTCCTTATGACTTCTTGGTTAGTACAAGTATTTCCCTGAACTAGCAGCCACTCTGGGCCAACACAACAAACACAAAAAGTGTTCCGAACACAACTTACAAAACTACTTCCCCATTGCACGGATACCTAGTCTTACAGACCCACAAGTATTAGTGTTTGTTACTACTGCACAGACTCTGTGTATGTCAAACAGGCCAAACATAACCTCAAAGTTCTGCATCATAGGCATGTTGGTAACGGTTGACTCACAATCGGCTGTCATTAACAACATGCAGGTATGCTTACAATGGAATATCTAAACAAGATTTATCATGCCAAACTGCAATGATTCGTTTGTTAGCAACAAACCAAATGACAAACAAAATGTGTCACAGTCAGAAGAGAGATGGTTTATTCAATGGGAAACCCTGCGTTTAGAAATCACATGCTACTTGCACAGGTTGTTTTGGTAATGGTTTCAAGCTGTCAAGTGTGTAAGGCAAACAAGAATGGGAGACATTTTTTATTCAAAGGCTATCTATCACCTTCTGAATTCTCAATAAGTTGTCACAGCTTACAGCTGGTAGTAGGCCACATGCTATTAGCATATGGTAAAATTTTACACTCAATGGTCCGTGCATCGTGAAATATATGCCAATAATTGTCCAACAAGATGCAACTATATGCGGTTTATTTGTATCTGTAAACCGCTCTAAATGTTTTGGGTGGTATCTGCACCCACCATCAGCAGCTCATGTCACTGTATCCACAGCATCTGGCATTAGTAAAACCATAACTGCAACTTGTCCAGTCACGCTCATGACAGGTTGCAGTTACGGTTTTACTAATGCCAGATGCTGTGGATACAGTGACATGAGCTCCTGATGGTGGGTGAAGATACCACCCGAAACATGTAGAGCAGTTTACAGATATAAATAAGCTATATATAGTCACATCTTGTTGTACAATTATTGGCATACATATGGTAAAAATTTAGCAATGATAGGAGAGAAAAAGTATCAGTTAAACCTAGATCTACTATCAGGCAAAACTCATATATACCAATACACATGACAAGCCAATTCATAATCTTCAGTCTTCAGGAAGATACCTAATAATATGTTTTAACTTCTTTGCACCTTTACCAACGCCACTCCCCTCTCTTTCATACAAATTAGGAAGAAATTATAGCCATATATTCAGGAAAATATGGAAAAGGGATATTGCCTGCAGAGTTAAACAGCAGAATGGAACATATGGAACATCCAGTTGTGTTTAAAACACAATAAATCAAAACTATGGTTATTTAGTTAGCAGACCATCAGAAAACACACACACACAAAAAACTTCAGTTGGGACAGTTAAAAGTGTCTGTACTTGAGATTCAAAATTGGCATTTCTGCAATACAAGATGGAAGCAAGACTATTTTTGCCAACATACTTCATGGGAAACAAACAAAAAAAAACTGTAACCAATACACACACACCTTTAGAGTATGTTCTTATCGAAGTTATACATGATATTTGTCAGTTGAGGTAAGATGACAGAACAGAAGAGAAAACTTCATGGTCAAGCTTCATGTTCCCATGCAGGATGCATGCTAGGCAACCTGCCACATGAAACGGCAATTTGTCGTAACCCACACAACTCATCAGACTTAAGTGCCCACATTACTAGCCAGATGGTTTACAAGTACACATTGTCAAAATGTTGTGTCCACAAAAAAATTGCTTGCCTTGATTTTTTCACAAAAAATCTAACATGTTTAAGTGCTGGACTACTTAGAATTGATAAAGTTTTATATGTCTCCTGTAAAACTGTATAGGCTGGTGATGACAAATTGCTGTTTCATGAGCGATATGGTTCAACTCACTGCAGCCACAAAGCTGCCATGTGACTACTCATTCTGGTTTCCCTTAGCCAGTACAAACATAACCATGCTCCATCCCACTTCATATCTTAGCTTTCAAACCGTACTTTGGAGCCATTAGGTCCCAAATTTTCACTGCAGGACTCAAAATTTACCCACAAGTAAAGCAACAGTTAATATGTATCTGCAGTGAGTACATTCTTAGTCTCAATGTAACAGTATGAAAAACAATTCAGTAAAGTGGTTAATATTAATTAGCATCTCAGGACAAGTAATATAAATAATTACAAACAAATTGTGCCAGTTCAAAATATAAAGGATTGTTACTCTGACATGTTTCATCCAGTGTGAGCAGCCACCATCTGGGACTACATTTTCACAAAGTATAGATACTAAATCATACCGTCATTGGTAAATTGTACATATTTAGCATCTTAATATCAATGTGTTATTAATAACTGAAAATGTCAGATATTATAAATTCAGATAATGCACACTGTGCATCCAAACAAGTAGAGGTAGTAAAATGTTCTTCACACCTAGCTGAATGATAAACCCTGTATATCACCAATGATGTATCCTGATTGACTGAACTCCCTGTACTCTATCATTCAAATACATATGAAGCATATCTTACTACTTGCAGATGTTTGGATGCCAACTATACATAATATGAACTCATATAATCATGTATAATAATTAATATCCTTCTTAATATCACATATTTATCTCATAATTAAGCTCCTTTATATGCACCATATACCAACTAAGATGATGCATCTTTTAACACCTACACTTCCCTTGTGAAATGCACTCTTTGCAGATGGCTACTCTCAACAGCTGAAACATGAAAGAATAAAACATCCTCTGTATTTTAACTGGACCAATATATTGGTATTAAACATATATATTGCATGTCTAGTGCATGGTAGTGTATAATACATCTCTGTACATGTTTTACTGCCATAACATTCATGAATGACAAGGGGAAATCACATAGAAGACTTAGTGATTAAGATTACCACAGTTCTGCAATCTTAACTAATCAGCCACTCGTCACCACATTACACCAGATCTGTGAGAGTTGGCAGCAACTAACAGTTACCAGAAGCTGATTACACATACTTAGTATGTGCTGCATGACAAAAGGTGCTAAATGCTTCTCATGTGCTACAGAGCTACAAGATCCACATGCCTGGTTCTCCACCTTTCCTATACGGTACAGCAAAAACCTGCTCATAATGGAGTCTTTTCAGTCAAACAACATTCCTTTTTAACACGAACTTATACATAAAGATTGCAAAGTATGTATAATTTCTATGTACTTATGAATCAATTGCAAAACACATATATGCTGAGGACAAGAAATCGTGGCTTAGTTCTTGTCGAACAACTACACTACTTGCCTGACATGCCTATATCTACTGTTGTAACTGCTCCACACCAAACCACATCCACATTACTTAACATAGTCACTTATACAGTGTGGATACTACTGAATGTTCAATGTTTGCAGAGCAGAGGTCTTCATTCTTATTGGAAGAGGTGCCACCTCAATGGGTGACTGGCATCTATGTTACAAGGGCATGGCAGTCCCATCTTCAAGGGTCAAAAGCCCAAAGAAGAAGTCTTCATTGGACATTTCCCATATGGTACCATATCTCAGAGGAATGAATTCCTCAAATTCACCATTGTGAAAGCATAAAAAATTGCATTTGTGGAGTAATCAAAAGACAAGGATAAGCATGAACAGCGAAGACTAAATCCAAAGACTTCTGTTAAACCAAGTCTACATATTACACTATTGCTGAGCAGCAAGCTCATCTTTCCCCTGCATCTTCCTTTCACACTATATCTGTATCATTTGTAACAAAACTGTACCACTTCCAGAAAGTGTAATACAGAATGCAAATACAGGAACACAATGACGTTTAAAATCATGTTCAAATAAATTCTACATTTACTCTTCCACTCCCATGATAAAATATTTCCCATTCATTGGAGGTAACTTTAGCTGCCTTTCCACTTAACATTCTTGTAGCAACAGAAAAATGTTGCTGAACACAGGCTTTCATTTCATGCAGGTTTCACTGCATTTGTGTTTAACTGTTCCCAAGGAACAACTACATTCCCATTACCAACCACAACTCACTAGCAAAGAATATTAATCTACACATGGATAGGACCATGATGCACATATCAGCACTGCATTCTCAGAATGAGAACCTACTTCGGACCAGTAATTTCTACACTGCTGTACTGTACCTCCAATACATTGCTAATTCTTTGGCAATCCAAACATACTTTACATTACAAAGTAAAACACTACACCATCTACATCCCGATGTTCCTCAGCATTCTTCACCTACAATAACCTATTAGAGAATGCAGCTCTCTCTCTTAACTTGGGAGCCTGCCACATGTGTCAACATCAAATCTCAAAATTTGGCAAGCAATAACATTGCCAAGCTCAACCATACAGAAAAATAAACCAAACTCTGTAAAACATACCTTACAACTCAAGATGTTTCCAAACGCTGAGAATGTATCATACATAGCCTTATTGTCAATACTTTTATCCAAGTTTTTTATAAAAACGTTGCCAACACCAGACTTGCGAAGCGAAGGATCTCGCTGTGACCACATGATGCGAATGGGTCGCCCTTTTATCATGTCAAAATTCATGGTATCAAGAGCTCGCTCAGCTAAAATAAAAATAAGAAAGTATACGTTCACAATTTATCGTTAACAACGAAATGCTGGTGCTCAGATTTAAAATAAAGTTTCATGACAAAGTACAAAAATCAAGCTACCATAAATTTGAATTACCATCTGCTGGTTGCTGGAAGTTGACGTAGGCATAACCCAGGGATCTGCGGGTAATCATATCCCTACAAACTCGAATCGAAAGTACTGGGCCTGCAGTCGAAAATTTTTCAAACAGCATGGCCTCCGTTACGTCATGGTGCAAATCGCCAACGTACAGTGAGGCCATAGGGTAATTGGGACCACCTGGATTCATTTTCGGGTCAAGATGTTACTTATACTTTACCACAATAGCTAACAATATCTATATGCAGAACTGCCTTTCTTCCAACAAAATGGCTCGCTTCAGAATCCTTCCACAATGCCCACGTTGTACGATCACTAACACACGCACTTCAGTCAACTTGTTTCACGTTATTTTTTCACAACTTTTTCGATTTTTTTGGGTTTTTTAGTACTTTTATAATTTTTTTGGTTTTTTAAATTATATCACGAAATGTGGGTGGGTTGTGTAACCTATTTTTGAGGAGACACAACCTCACGCAGACAAACCCTACTCAGTATGAGGAAGAGGCAACGGAAGTAGGTCGCAAAAGGCTTTTATATCCTCGTACTAGTATTCTTCCGCGACCGTTGCTCGACGAAAAATAGAACGTCATATAACCGTGTATACAGCTCGTAAGAAGAATAATTGGCAGAGTCTATTAAATTTCACTTAAAATTCATACATTGTTCGTCATATTTTATCAATTAATTGAAAAGAATGGTTTGAAATAACTAGTATTTTTGGATGACGGATGGCGGTACATACTATCGAACAATCGAACATCGATAGGTCTCGGCTGTTGATTGGCTAGCGTAACCAGGAGTCACCAACGAACAAAAGAGAGAGAAAAGAGACGGGCTAAATTGATTTTCATAAACTTGAATGATTGAAATACAGAATAAAATATAAAAACCCTAATGCAAGGATATTATGGGATAATTTTTCCCCGGCCTTTCCATACCTAATTTCTATTACTCGATTACTGGATATCATTAACATCTCACAAGCAGTAGGATGCATAGATTCATAGCCTCGATACAAACGCTTTTGCGTGTGTGCGTGCGTGCTTACTTCGTGTTACTTTTACTTGTGGGGAAACAAATCGCCTTTCGAAACAATTCACGTACTTTATAAACATTACAGATCAGAAATGAATATGTTATTCTGGAAATCACGGAAAAAGAATACCTACAATGTAAATAAATAAATAATCATTCATATTTATGCGTGTACGTACTAATTATATTGTATACACAATTCAATACATGGATACAAATGTGCAAAATGTATTATTCCTATTGCGCTCTGAAGGCTGTTACTAGCAGTAACATTGGAAGCCAGATAATATTCCATTTTCCTATTGTCACATTTCTTATTCCATTTCGAACTCTTGGAGACATCAGAGGTCTGTACATAGAATCCTGGGATCAATTTTTAGCCGCAAATTATTCTTCAGATTATCATGACTTCCCATTTTACCTTGTGGGTTTCAGAATCGCACAACTCGGACTGGGAAGAGACTTTTTTTACGCTATCACTCTCAGACCTATTTTGTGATACAGTCAGCCTCGTAATGCAGCAGGAGCGCGAAGCTGCTTAGTCACCTGTATCTAGTGCCAGAGTTAAGGATGGGTGGAGCTACAGTACATCCATCCATTCGTCCATACGGATGAATGACAGGGTATCAATTAATGAAGCAGATTTACCTAGAAAGCATTACTTTATCAATCAGTACAAAAATAAACAATAAACGATCAAGTCATAATAATTGATTCAGAGGAGAATTTACAGAGAGGAAAATTCACATTATAAAACATAGCAAAATATTTTGGATTGGAAATTTCACCATAAAAATCTGAGATAGCACTTTTGGGACAAGACCCAGTATTATGCAAAATCATTGGGGATAACAAATATTTACAATGTTTAAATATCTAATTTGTGAAATATGCTATGAAAATGAAAAGGATGTACGACAGAAAGTAGGAAAATTTGTTCAAATACTGGGAATTCGAAACAACACTTTTAAAAACAACTCTGGGCCAGAAATTTTCAAGAATAAAAGTATATAATGCACTTGCTGTCCCCATTCTTTTACATGGAAGCGAAACTTGGACCCTTGGAAACAAGAATCAAAAGGACTGACATCAATCGAGATGAAAATTTTCAGAAGAACAGCCGGACATACCCTTTTTGACTAAAGAAGGAATGAAGAAATTTTGGAAAATTTGACGAGAAATTAAGAAGATACAAATCAAAATGACAACAAGAATGTACAGCAGCAGGGTGCACAAAAATAACGCTGAATCATAGACCAAATGGACGAAGGCGACTTGGAAGACCTTGAAGAGACTGTTAGACGAGGGCGAGACAGGTCTATTGAAGCTTAACTTGTGACGGATGATAACGATGATGATGTTTCTTTATGGTGTGTATTTTTGGAAACAAAGGGCAAAACATTTTTGTATATAAGTCTATTGTTTTATTGGTGACTTCGTTCAGCAACGGTGGAGACTATGACTCTAAGCAGTGTACTACTTCTATTATTCCCATGGCTTACAGCTGCAGTAAATCCTTTCAATGGACAATGATAGAAGTACGTGGCGCCTGGTTCAGCGTCGAACAAGTCAGTATTCCTCCCTGACAGCATAACGTGTAAGTTTTAATTAGTTTTAGAATACAGTGTAGTGGTCAGAGTTTCTGGCTACAGATACAGAGGTCCCGGGTTCGATCCCCGGCGCTACCAGATTTTTGAATAGTAGTGGGTCTGGAACGGGGTCCACTCAGCTTCGTGAGCCTCGTGAGGTCAATTGAAGAGCTACTTGAATGAAAAAAGTAGCGGCTCCAGGTCTAGAAAACAGAGGTTAACGGCTGTGGGGACCCGTTGCGCTGACCACGTGACACCCCTCTATCCGCAAAAGTTGGCACTATCTTCGCCGACCGGCGGCGGCCGCTCTGTCGGTATAGTTCGCGTGCGGACTAAGGCC
>Ga0131853_10011675_pt1 | contig 16092 bp, 8 predicted proteins | sample TergutLab28metaG_FD_92764 | JGI IMG/M metagenome (GOLD analysis project Ga0131853, IMG submission 92764) | Labiotermes labralis P1 segment gut microbial communities from Petit-Saut dam, French Guiana - Lab288 P1 (version 2) (version 2) | ecosystem: Host-associated > Arthropoda: Insects >...
CTTTACAAAGAGACGGACTGCATCAAAATATTCACAGCTATAGTAAAGCCCGCGTCATCAACAAGTTCAAAAATTTGAAACACAAAGTACAGAAATGCAATGCAAATATAAGATACAATAAGCAATATTTAAGTACGAACATAATTCCAAACTATGTTGATGGTGACACACATTATTATCACTACCGATTTACGCATGAGTGGAGATATACCTCTAATCCCCTTGTAGGTCTACGTGACGTAAAGGGGGACAAATTCACCGTTAACTGTTTACAATGCCTCAGATTGCCTGGAGCTTTACACACACGCATTGTATCGCCTGCGCCCGGAAACAATGTTCGCTGAGGTGCCATAATCTCAAACGAAATCCATACAGTGTCAAATAGGTCTACTGGAGGGAGAAAATGCCACATAACTGAACGCGCGTAACTTTTGATTTCTGGACTCAAAGTAAGAAAATAACTTATTTTCAATTCAGTCACGTCTACTGCACTGTCGATAACAAATCAACACTACTAACAATATTCTACAGTAGCTGATCGGCATGTTGCAGAACAGCCTAGAGTTACGAATATCCGAAAAGTGCATAGTACAAACGAAAGAGAGAGTGGTAACACAAGGCAAGCAGTACCGACCGTGACAGTCCGCGCGTCCTATTCTTAGAAAGCATTACCTTATTCATATACATAATCCCAAAAACATTACCCCTTACGACGGTATATGTTGTTATGTAAACTTCACGTGAACGATATTCAGATCAATTACTGTATGAAGCACGTAAAACCAATAATCTATTCAGGTTTCACAAAACACTTTATAAAAAAAAAAATAGCAGGGGGAAATGTGAAAATGCATGTTATAGAAAAGGTCACATTGAAATTATAAAACAAAATGATGGAACAGCCACTTCAATTTTCCCATCCCATCGCAAATCACTGGATACAATTCTGGAAGTGTCTGCGCTGCAACAGTGTACTGTAGGAGGAAATAGGGCAACTTTACGATACAAGCTATGGAGTGTAACAAATGGTTCATTTGATACACAGGCGTACGAAGCAATATCTGAGGTAATGATGCCTTCTGTGAGATGTGGCAACTGTTAATCTGAACTTTCAACGGCAGCAGTTACTCCTTAAACGCCGATATATACGAACGAACTACTAACTCCGAACTCCTTCCTGAGAAGCTAACAGGTCCTCAGTTTGTCAAGAAATCCCCCGCATTTTGCGGAACCCGAAAGTTCATTACCGTATTCACGAGGGTCAACCCCCCTCCCCCCACCCCCAACCTCCCCATCCACACCTGGGTTTCCGAGTGGTCCTTTTCCCTCAATTGTCCCACCAAAACCCTGTAGGCACCCATACGTGCCACACGCCCTGCCCATCTCCTTCTTGACTTCATCACCCTAATAACATTTGGTGAGAAATTACAGATCACGAAGCTCCTTTTTATGTAGTTTTCTCTACTCCCCTGTCACGTCGTTCCTCTTAGGCCCTGTATCTTCCTCAGCAACCTATTCTCGAACACACTCAGTCTATGTTCCTTCCTCAATGTAAGAGACCAAGTTTCACACCCATGAAAAGTAGTAAGCGTCACAGTCATCTTCTACGAAGTTATTACTTGTATTCTGTATAACGCACATTGCTTTGGTCCGCACAATACAGGTTGATGCACTACAAACAGCATTCCTGTCACGATAACCGTATTAAGTTCAAGTTAAATGCAACAAGCCAAAACAAATGGGTCTTCAGATTGATACAGATATCGTCTGATTATTCTTCTTTACAGTCATACAATTAAACAAGTAGATATGCGATTACCAAGACAGTGAACATAAATATGTATTACGAAATTTGACGCCGTGAAGTCTGGTAAACCCCTTCTACCCTGACTGCCGCTGTTTACTAAAAAAGAAGTCTACAAATTTAAATCGGACTAAGCGGACTAAAATCCCAAGAGAAAGCATTTTTCCCGTACGCACATTAACTTATTAGTTTGTATTCGAGTGTCAACAGTAAACGACGATATACGGAAGCAAGCAGACTTTTAACGTGTAGTGTGATTGTCATTTACTTAGATTCACAAAACCTGCGGACACGTACTGATGTTGTATTCAAAGCATTAATCGCTGAAGTACAAAGATCTGTATGCAGAACACTGAGTTAAGTTGCAAAGACTGGTCCTGCTTGATTTCACTTTCACATTTCCGTCCCCACTCAACTGTTACAGGCCGAGCTGGCTGGCAAAGGCAGTGGGCCTCGTGCCGCGCTCAACTTGCAGTCAAATAGGGCCGATTATTGCGGCCATTTACACCTACTATTCCATGGTTTTTCCTTTGCATACGATATCACTTGAATGATGCACATTCCTTCTCCGTATCCGCAAGGTCCCAGGTTCGATTTACGACACCGATTACTGGCTATTGTGGGGTCCGTTGTCATATTCCACAGCCCGTTCAGAAACACGCAATGATTCCTCCTACAACCTTCACTATAATCTTCCCGCCCGACTCCATGATTCTTGGAATACGCTGCCAAATAATTAAACAGGGAACGCTTCCAATTTTAGGCAATTTGCAATATGCATTATCCTACCCAGACCTGCAGCAAAAACTACCGGATGTCGAAGTATTCAACTGAAGTAGCAGTCTCTCGAGTCCAGTCTAACCAGATACCCACATGTGACGGTACACATTCATCAGTTCATTAGAATATAATGGGTATTGCTCCCACTTACCTTACAGGCGGCGTCCGTGCAACCTTGACTCTCCTGAAATTCCTGTTGCGTGGTTCAGTTACCTCGAAACTTTCCTTCGAACTTTTGTTCACTAAAAAGTGCACTTACAATACGTGCTATGAATATCTTCTTCATTCACAATACACTTATGAAAATATGCATGGGCAGACTAAACACAAAACCACTTCCAACACTTTGCTAAACTATCTTCAAACAACAAAAATTAGCTTAAAATCACACAAATCAACACACTGATGCAAAAATCTACGAATACATGTCACTACTGTTAAGGTTCAAACTCGTAAAGAAAGCCGTGATGAACGGCATTTGTTCTCGAGAGCGTTCTAAGAAGTGCTGGCTCCGCGCAGCCAACTTCCAACCGCCTCAACTGTCGCAAAGCTACTGCCTTCACAGCGAAGCCTAGCGTTCGGTCGGCACGCTAACCTGTGCTTGTTGCCAGACGAGTCCACTAGGTACTAGTCGGAGGGGTGGCTGGCAGTCAGTGTCCGAGCATCATACTTCTTGGTTGAATTATGTTTGCCAGACTCTCGTTTGGTTATGTTATTCAGTAAAGTCTTCAGGTGATTAGAACTCGTGGACGATTAAACTATTATTACTTTAAGCCATGTTCTAACTTCCCCGACATCTTCAGTGTTGAAATTATGAGTCAGTATACAGTTCGAGGCATGGTTCTGATTCCGCGCTGTTCTGTCTTTCAGTACGTTATGTACAGGTACATAAAAAAGATTTCTCTGCACTAACAGTCATGTTCGAGCTACAGTAATTCCTTTCTTGGTGTTTTTTTAATCACACTGTCATTTGCTAAACTTCACATAGCTTTGGTACCAGACAAAGGACACGCGAGTATGGGGCATTAGTGGAATGATACCGGAGGGAAGAACCAAGCACTCGGAAGGGGAAAAGTCCGTCCCACCGTCACAGTTTCATAGTTTATTCTGTCTCAGAACATGTCACTGGATAGAACCGGTGAAAGCCGATGAAGTGACTGTGTTTCATATGCATCGATTGATCAACTCACATCGCAGTGAGAGAAGGCAAACATAAAGCTTACTGACTACTATATGCACCATACGCCATTAACTGAACTACATTTCTCGCACAGACTGTATTCGTATGTGTTTCGTATGAATCTCAAACAATAAACGTCAGTTTTCCTGAATGGCATTAACCCACCGGTCTTTGTAATAGAGACGCGGTGTTTTCTGCGAGTTTCGCACTACATTTTAAACTCCTTTTACAAAATCTAACGTTTTCATCTGCATTTTTGTTTTCATATCCTCGATGTTGGAATGGCCTTTGAAGCTAGCGGTTATCCGGCGATTTAGTCTCGGTACATGTGCACCGATACACTTTTCTGTAAAGTTAAAAGGTAAATCAGTCCCATTAGAGGCCCGAGGTGCCCAGAGGGTTCCAGGAAGTTCGGGTTCCCAGATTACGTGACAGTGGCCCAGGATGGTGGTAAGGTTGTTAGCCTTACGCACCGGCCGCTTTTTACTCCTAGGAAATAGTTCTGATACTCATTTCTGCTAGAGGTTAAGTCGACCCCAGGGCCATAGTGCGATCGGAAGGATTATGTCAATGACAAATTCCAATGACACCATCTGGAATCAAACCAGCGACCTTCCGGCTTGAAGCACAGCGCATTAACAACTGTGCTACCGCGGTCCCCACACTTTTTTGTTGGTAAGGAAAATCAGTGCTATAACTATGCTGGAAATATTAAGCGCCACCACATAAAATGTAGTCCTATGGGCCACTAGATTCCTGGCAATTTTTCACCCCTGCTATAAGGTAAATGGGCCGGGATAGCGTAATCGGTATAGCGACTCACTACGGGCTGGACAGTCCGGGGATCGAATCCCGGTAGGGGCGAGATTTTCCGCCCTCGCTCACCCATCCTCCTATACAATTATTACCGGGTCCCTTTCCTGGGGGTAAAGCGGCCGGGGCGTGGCGTTGACCACCCACCCCATCTAGCGCCCAGGTTAAAAAAGTGTACAGTTATACTTCTACTCCCCCTCTGGGCCTTCGTGGCCTCTTCTAGGGTGACCTTTACCTTTACATTTTACCTGCAATAAGGTACAGAACAAGTCGGGAAAATAGCAAAAAGGACAGAGAAGGAGAACGAATAGTTACTGTCAGTACAAACAGATTTAATAAATGTATATACATGTGTGTTATATATGTTGGGTTTCACCCTTTTTAAAGGCCACGAACGCCCTTAGGGTGAGTAGAGGTATAGTTCTGCTCTTTCTAAGACCTCGGCACTAGACGGGGGTGGGGGTTCACCCCCACGCCCCGGCCGCCTCTACCCCCGGGAAAGACCCGGTACCTATTATACATGAGGCTGGGTGAGCCCCACGGCCGGTCTGGACGGGTGGAAAATCTCGTCCGCACCGGGATTCGATCCCGGACCGTCCAGCCCGTAGTCAATCGCTATACCGGCTGATCTACCCGGCCCACGTATATTATACATCACACTAGATATTTAGAGCATAAGAACTAATGTAGAGAAGATATACGGTGTTAACCGTCACCTACTTCGGTCGTTTGGGCCTGCGACTCAGCAAATGAATATTGGTGTTATTTGCTGTAGTTCAACCCGAAAAGAGCTATTCAGTGATTTTATCTTCCTTTTGTTTCTAACTGGCTTTCAATAAACACGTCCACGAAATACCTTGTCTGCAAACCTTAGCAATCTGACGTCTACTGTCTTCATTTGCATCATAAGCATCGACAGAGCGTAATTAATAATTACTCTTGTCCAATGATTCCTAACACTTATTCATCTCTACGCAAATATGAAGTTTCATTTTCAGCCCCGCTCTTGCACTAAACCATTCAAACTTCTTCAGTAACGTCTGAGCTCTTCTGGGATGTTACTCAGCGTTAGTTGTAGTCAGTTACCGATGTTTCGGTAGGGCCTATCGGTCCTATTTTCTAGGGGTCAAGCCGTCTAAAATCTGGACAAAGTGTCCCGAAACGTCGGCAACTACTTACCGATCAAGTTGAGTAACATCGCAGAAGAGTGAAGATCTCGTTTACAGCGCGGCGGAAGATGGATATCAAATCTTAGGTGATATGGGAAAAGGTAAGGGTAAAGGTAAATTGCACCCTTGTACAGGCACTGTGGCTCTGTACAGACCGTACGGCCCATAAGGGGAGTAGAGGTGTAGCTCTACTCTTTCTTGACCACGGCACTAGAAGGGGTGAGGAGTCGGCGTTACGCCCCGGCCGCTCTTTACCCCCGGGAAAGACCCGGTACCCATTGTACAGGAGGCTGGGTGGGCCCCAGGGCCGGTCTGGACGGGTGCGGAAAATCTCGCCCCCACCGGCATTCGATCCCCGGACCGTCCAGCCCGTAGCCAGTTGCTATACCGACTGAACTACCCGGGATATGGGAAAAGATCGTTAACATATTATCAGAGAAATTCCTGGTCTTTCAGATTTTAAATTTTGCCAGTGGAGTCAGTCCTGTAGAGTCGAGCCACGCATTGCGACGACAGGTCTGCAAATAACTGAAAAAAAAAATCCTCCAGGAGCTAAACAGAAACATACCGTTCTAAAACACGAAGATAAACTACTGACGGCATCTCATCAGACTCCAATGAAGGAAACAACACACAGAGAACACCTGGGACTATCTAAAACAAACTGCGAGACGGAATAGCCCTTTGCTTTCTAGTTCTGACGCAGCGGAGTGGCTGTTGCCGAGCGAGTGATGGCTATTACACGCAAGTATTTTTGCACTGTGAACATGCAGGAACACATTAATGGTCAGTGTGCGGACACTACCATGAGCATCAGGCAACTTTTCAGCGCACCAGACCAGCCTGACGGTTAACGAACTACGAAAACAGATTCAAATGCCGGCGATCCACTTACTGAAGTCATAGGCAAACAATATAGCGCCACGTGTGCCATTATTTCTCAGTCAGCACGTGCAACGGAGCGGGAGAAAAGTCGTGTTCGAGCACGATACGTGCGGCATAAATCACGACGTGCAGCAACATAACGCACTATCCGGTAGGCGTGGGAAGATAACGGCGAAGAAAACGGGTTATGAAGACAGCCATTCCTGTGACATTTGAGTTTCTCTCAGCGGTGTTAATAAAGATTAAGGTTTTCTGGGCTGTTACGCCGTATGGACTGGTAACAGTTACCGACGTTTCGGAGTAGAATACTTCAGCAAAGGGTGTATCAGTCCATGAAGAGTGTTAAATCCTGAAAATGGAGACAGAACACTCTACCTAAAAGATGATAGCTATTTTCACTAAACACTGTATAGCATTCCAAACACAGCCCACTGGGTTAGAGCTTTACCTCAGCCTCCACGCTATACCTGCTTGACATGTAATGGCACGGCCTTTAGTTTTTACTTTTACTGGATTAAGTGAAATCTGTTAATGAAGAGAACAATGGATGCATCACTGCTAAGGCACTGAACGACGATTATATATGACCTGTGTAATAAATATTTATTACGCAGGCCACGTAACATCGAGTGGCAAGACATTTATGAAATGCTGAATTAGTATCGTGGTCAGTTTTAATAAAAACACACAGATATTTTCAAGGGAGGGGGTACGCGGTGGAGCGGTTGGCTGAGGCCTTGCGGTACAAGCTGGAAGGTCGCATGGTGTCATTGAGAATTTTCAATGATTTAATCTTTCCGGCCCCACTGTAGCCAAGGAGGCGACTCACGCTCTAACAGAAAGCAGTAACAGGGGTAAAGGCGGCCGGTGTGTAGGGCTGACAACGTTGTCACCTCATGTGCCGAGTGTCTAGAAGTTCTGGGAGCCTCAACCTCTTGGAATCCCTCAGAGTCTGTCCAGGCCTGTAATGGAAATAGATATTTTGATGAAAGAATAGAGAAAAAACTGCACAAACTCTCTCTCTCTCTTTCTCTCTCTCTCTGTCAGCTAGCTGAATGCCTACAACAGAATACATAACCGCCCGAACATGACGTACAGTATGTACCATAAAATATTTTTACTTAAGACATCCTATTGGTACAAAGATACATAAAGTGTGAGGATGATAAACGACAGTTACAGCTGAATTCTTTCAGTATGTTGTATGGTTTTTAACAAGCATGGACGCTGACAAAGAAAGAAGAACAAGCTCTGTTAATTTTTGAAAGGAAAATATTTAGAAGAATATATGGTCCTAAATATGAACACGGGGAATGGAAAAGTCGGAGGAATCGAGAACTAGAAGAGATGACCAAATGAGAAAATATAGTAAAAAGGATAAAAAGACAAAGGATAAGCTGGTTAGGTCACCTAGAGAGAATAGAGGAGGATAGGATGCTTAAACGATCTTCAGTCACGAACTGGAAGGGACGAGAAGAAGGGGAAGACCCGGGAAAAGATGGTAAGAGGAAGTAGAAAGAGATCTTCAAGTGATGGGAGTGAGAAGATAGACAGAGCTGGTGGCAGATAGGAAAAAATGGAAGGACATTATTCGACAGGCCAAAGCCCACAGTGGGCTGTAGTGCCAATGGAAGAAAAAGAATATTCTTGATTTTAAGCTTTCGCCGTGTTCTATATGTAATGTGTTTTCTTTTCGGTAATTCCCCGGCGTCTGAGTTCTAATAGCCGACGTTTCGGAACCCTCAATCAGTTCCATCTTCATAGGCAGGTGGATGAAGTATGACAGGGTATGGGATATGTGGTGTATTTATACCTGACAGGGTTCTGGCAGACCAGTGGAGGAGCCAATGGAAGGCGAGTGACCGGATGGGGGCGGGTAGGTGCACAACAGGTTGTGGAGAGGGGGAGGTATATAAGTGCTAGTGCGGGTGGGATCACTGTAGTGTACTCGGTGGATGTCTCCCTTTCTTGAGTTTGTGTAGCAGTGGCTTCCAGGATTTGCTGAGGTTGAATCCCCCATCTCTGTTGATGTTATTGGGATGCATCTCAATTTCGATGGCTTCTCTGATGAGACGATCCATGTAAGTGGCTTTAGTGGCGAGGAGTTTAGTGTCCTGTAATCTGATGATGTGGTCATGATTGAAACTGTGTTCAGCAACCACTGATTTGTCGGGTTGAACCAGTCTGATGTGTCTTTCATGTTCTTTAATGCGGAGCTGGATGGACCGTCCGCTCTGTCCGATGTACACCTTGCCACATACACCACACATCCCATACCCTGTCATACTTCATCCACCTGCCTATGAATATGGAACTGATACAGTGTTCCGAAACGTCGGCTATTAGAACTCAGACGCCGGGGAATTACCCAAAAGAAAACACATTACAAGAAGAAGTATGTTTTTAACGCAACACGTTTCGGCTAACATACAAGAAGCCACCAAAAAAATCCCCAAAACAAAAAGAAAAGTATGTAAATTGCATTATGTTACTTTACGTCACCAAGAAATGTGCAGTGGCGTGTCACGGACAGAGCTACCGGGCAGCACACTTCGCGTTATAGGTCGACCCAACTTGAATAGAGGAGTGTCCGACTCTTCCGGCCGAGTGCGAGTTCGCAAAAAAAGTCATACGACTCTAAGAGTAGCTGCAATTTGTCGTGATCAGTTCTAACAACATAACAACACAGATGTCAGCACAACCGGCACTAACTGCCACAAGAACAGGAGCGGACCCTAAAAGATAACCAGGGACTGCCGTGTGCTAAGGCCTAAACATGTCACAAATAATGAGCAAATGTTCTTTATAACTTTAAGGCAAGGCACGTCCGTTGTGTTTCTATCTATTGATTAAATAAAGTAATAAAATATATTCTAACACAATTTGTGTTGCGCGAATTTGGCTAGAAGTCAATATTCGGTAGGTCTTGCGACCGGCCACTTCGATACAGGTTTTATCTTGGCTTCTCTGTGCTTATAAGCAAATGCTGACATAATTCCCAAGATTCCAAGTTGCCACTACATGCTTCTCATGTAGCCCTCCCGAATTAAATTTATTAGTAACCAATTTCATATATTGTATACATGTAAAATAACCACTGCCACCGGGTGACAACCCAATTTCAGTTAATAGATATTATTATTATTATTATTATTATTATTAATTTTGAATCTGGGGAGGTGTTTGTTATATTAATTTTAGCGAAGTTAGGGATTTTTGTTGTTGCGAAAACATCTCTGAGTGAAATATATATTGGCATTGTAATTATGTATATTTATTTTTAGATTTTCGTATTGGTGGATGATTGCTCGAATGGCACCATTGTTTATAATTTGAAGACAAGGCATCCCGTTGTGTTTTTGTCTATTAATTAAATATTATCATAATAGACTATATTTTATTACATTTTTTAATTAACAGAGCAAATGTTCAAAAACGTGACAGGCCTTAAAAAATGAACAGACCCGTAACGAACCAACAGTTGTGTTACGTTCTTGAGGAACATTTTTATAAACAACGTAACAAAACATTTTTCTTTTGTCGTCGTGACGTTTCGGCAACTTCCGTTTCTATGTCGACATCGTTCATTGTGTGCAATGACAGTTTGTTTGTATTTGGCGCGATAGCCCCCCATTGGGCCAGGGCCTCCTCATTCACGAGGTTTCTAGATCACACACAACGACGCACCACATTCGGTAGGAATCCTCTGGACAAGTGACTAGCTCGTCGCCGAGACCTCTACCTGACAACACACAACACTCACGACAGACATCCATGCCCCCGGTGGGATTCGAACCTGCAGTCTCAGCAGGCAAGCGGCCGCAGACTTACGGCTTGGACCGCGTGGGCACTTGAACCGGCGAGATGACAGTACGCCTCTTAATTACAAACCCCACATGTGTACAACAGTACAATTTCTATCCCTACTACATGTTTCGGCAATTACATCAACATCATCACGAAGTATAAAACATCAAGTTTTTTAAAACATGTCAAAACAGGATATAGTTACAATACTAATACACATTTGTAATGTAAGGACATCGCCAACATTGTTCATATACTGTCAGAGGCAGTAAAGCCCAGTAACACATATACACTAAGTTAAATGTCTATCTGTTTGGAATACTGTTGTAGGATTCGCAGTGGCATACAAACATATAGAATTGGCCTTGATCCATAATGGATCTGTTTCTGAATTGCGAGATATAATTATCAGTGCAAGTGACCATAACTGATCTTGCAGAATTCGTGTGCGTGAGGGCATCTGCCGGTGTATCGTTCGCGACGGGAAGGTCGGGGGTTGGATTCCGGAGGGTGTCAATGGAATTTTTCATTGATGTAATCCTTCCGGCCACACTATGGCCCTGGAGTCGACTCAGCCTCTAACACCGCCTTCGTGTGCCGACTGTTCTTGAAATCTGGAAGCCTCATCCTTCTGGAACCCTCAGAGCCTGTCCAAGCCTGTACAGGAATGCTTTACCTTTTTTACTGTGTACGAAGTACACGTGTCTTGTTGCAAAATGTCAACGCTCAGAGAGAATGGGGCAGGGTAGAGTAGTCTGTATAGCGACTGGCTACGGGCTGGACGGTCCGGGGATCGAATCCCGGTGGGGGACGAGATTTTCCGCACCTGTCCAGACAGGCCCTGGGGCCCACCCAGCCTCCTGTACAATGGGTTCCGGGTCTTTTCCCGGGGGTAAAGAGCTGCCGGGGCGTAACGCTGGCCCCTCACCCCCTTCTAGTGCCTTGGTCAAGAAAGAGTAGAGCTATGTCTCTACTCCCCCTATGGGTCGTAAGGCCTGTACAGAGCATCAGTGCCTGTAGAAGGGTTCACTTTAACTTTAGCTTTTCAGAGAGAATGAATAATGCAGTAGAAATGGAAATAAATAATACAGAAACTACGGATTTTCTGCGCATTTTCTCTCACAGGTATTCGTATAATCATGATAGTAATCAGGTTAGGAAGTCCCGTAGCACCAAAGATTAAAAGGCATCTAATGTTTATCATATTACGGTACGTTATCCTTTCAACGCAGGATGAACGGAATTCATCATTATGCTGCTTATCTTTTTGTAGGTGGTCTGTGCGAACCAGAAACTAAATTTTACTACAGCATCAAAATTTATACTTCTGACGGACTCGTATATTATAGCATGCTAAATGTAAGTTTTCGTGTACACATTTCACCTGATCCTAACTAGCTTTAGCAACGTGCTTCAATGGTAACCATCCAAATCCCGCTTAATGTCTGAGCTCGTGTTTAAAACAGCTCTTAGCATTACCACGTCGTCATTCTAACACACGACGCAGAAATAATATACAAAGTGCAACAGCTGTATGAACGGGGTCTCTCATCTGGTGTTTAGAACGGCAGCACGTTTGAGTAGCAGAGATAAAACACGAGCTATTTCAAACTTCCTTATTAGGTCATAAACATCCGTCTCTTTTTACAGTTTTGATTGTGAGTGGAGAAGTCATTAATGTATATGGCAGAACTCATATTCCAATGCTTATTTATTTTGTACGGATGTGTAAATAAAAGTTTCTGTAACGCACCTTACACGCTGCTGGTGCCAGAACGTGTATAACAAAAGAACAACCACGAAGAAAAACGAATAAACTTAGATAGCGAAAGAAGTATTTCATTACCTTCAGTTAAAAACTCTCAGATAAAAAGTTGCGCCTTCCTCTTCAAAGTCGCGGTGCCTTTACGCACAAATATTCTTGACGTATTTGTTGACGTACTTTTGCATTGGAACTACAAATTTCTTCAGATCAAAATGAAAGCTCTTCGCATAATTTAGAACGACACAGTACAAACAGCTCGCCAACTCCTCGGTATTGTAACTTTCAATTCGCTAATGGCAACAGTACCAACGATAATGGCAATGAACATTTCCAATTTGGGGGAGGGCGACAGCAAACAACTGCATATTGGAGTTATTCTTAAGCAGCTAATGGTTGCTCAGCTCGTCAACAAATTTCATGCTCTGTATGGAAGCCATAGATTCATTACCGATTTTTCCGCACCCCATTACTAATCCACAGCCTGAGCCAGAAGAATCCAGTCACATTCAGATGTCGTAATTCTTACGGATCACTTTAATATCATCATCATCATCATCATCATTTGGCACTAAAACCCTTTGTGGTCTTAGCAAGTGACCAACTTAATGCACAAATTCTTGTTTTATAATAAACGTATTACAAAACAAGAATTTGTGCATTAAGTTGGTCAATTGCTAAGATTATACTGAGATGCACGGTCAGCAAAACATCAAAACCCTTTGTTAGTTTTCGCCTTCTCAGCCAATTCTCTCCAAGTTCTTCTATCCTTAGCTGTTTCCTTCCAGTTTTTAACTTCCATCTTCTTTAGATCTTCCATAACATCCTCTTACCATCGCTGTCTTGGTCTCCTTCATCCTTTTAAGTTGTCTAGTTCGTTTTCCAAATATCCAACTGGCTATACTTGCCTGAAATTTCATAGCAAAATTTGTTTTTCCGGAATTGAGTTGCTAGCCCCTATGTCCAACCCCCATCCTGGAGGACCAGGATTTGTCTTGGTTTTCTCCCCTAGATGGGTTAGCTTCTCCACGCTTGTAGCATCACTTTAATATACTCTTCACATGAATGGGAAAAACAAAATTCTGCTGAATTGACATTCATGAAATGTTAGTGATGACAGATTTGCTATAGTTGTGGGCCTGAAATTAGGGTACTGACTTCAATGGACTGCAAAGACATGGTGGCCACAAGAAGTCTATTCTTGCAAGGTGTTTTACTGCAACAGTTCACAAATCATTTCAGGTAGGAAGGTGGACTAATTTAAGCGAGGACGTACAAACCAAATCTCTGTTGCAGGATATAAACGTGTAATTTCCACTAACTATAATACCGCTACAAAACTCAAGTTGTAGATGGATCGTCCTGCGGACCCAGCTTTCTTAAGGCGACCGATTCAGCTGCACAATTTCCTGTGGTTCGTATGTGTTTGGAGACTGTAGTTACATAAACACGATACTGTGACGAATAAGCTTATCAGTAAAAGAAAATGTCAGATAGGGAACACTCTATGACCACTCACTATCGATATTGTTTGCGATGACAGCGGTTGGAACCGCCTCATTCAAATCATACATTTTCCTACCAGAGAACTGCACCCCTCTGGACTATTACGCAGCTTGTAGTGATAACAACCTATAGGTACCATATTCAAGGGTCAAGGATACAAGAAGATTCTCTTCTCTTCTTGGATTCTTTACTTTTGAAACGTCGGTAAGTTATTACAGCTACTCGCTGCGTAATAACCCGGAATAGCCCAGTTATCAACTACTTCGCGGCGGAAGCCTGAAATCACGCATGATCCTACCTGGTATCGAAATCCAAACCTGAAGATAGAAGGTGCAGTAAGATAAGTTGTTCACCCCAAATAGTAAATTAACTAATACACAATTTAATAGTTAAGTAATAACGAAAATAAGAATTATATAATGAGTCACGTGTATCTGTTGTTAAATCGAAAATGCTACAATTGGCTGGTAGTACTCAACGTATGGGGCACGTGGTGACGCAGTTGGTTGAGGCACTGCGCTACAAGTCGGAAGGTCGCGGGTTCGATTCCCGATGGTGTGATTGGAAGTTTTCATTGACATAATCTTTCCTGCCGCACTATGGCCCTGGGGTTGACTCAGCCTCTTAACAGAAATAAGTACCAGGAATATTTCCTGGAGGGTAAAGGTGGCCGGTGCGTAGGGCTGACAACCTTACCACATTCATGTGCCGATTGTCTTGAAATCTGGGAGCCTCACTCTCCTGGAACCCTCTTGGCCTGTCCAGGCTTGTAATGGGATTGCTTTACCTTCACCTTTACCTTTACTCAACATATGGATAGTAAACATGTTATACGCATTCTAAATTAATTATACAAAGATTTGTTGTCATAACTACTGAACTAAAAGTAACAATTTGGTCAAGAAAGTTTCAAAAAGTGTGCCTAGCTCTCAAGTTTTCAATCAAACCGCCAGATGGCTAAGAAATCCTGCCAGTCATCATGGAATCGTATACCGGTGCGGAGCGCGCAGGAGTGTTGTTTGTGGTGTCACGAACCGCAATCGCACACTTCCTTTCAGAGAAAATTCAGGACCACGTATCACGTAAAACCACCCCCACCCCCCCCCCACCCCAAAGAATGGCTATTTTAGCGTTGTACAATCGGTTCGTTAAAAGTGTTTGTGTATCTCAGATGCACCCAGGCGCGGGTCGACTTTGTGTTGAAGATGAGACGATAGAAAATGTGCGGCAGACCTTCGCTCGAAGACCACGAAAATCAACTAAGTGCGCCAGTTTGGAGTAAAAAGTCCCCAGACTGCAAGTTTGGACAGAGATTTCCTTTTTCAACAAGATGGGACACCCCCTCACTTCCATTGCGAAGTGACTTCCTACCTCAATCGCACGGTGATTGGTTGGATTGGACGTGGTGGAACGATAGCTTGGCCAACACGATCACCTGATTTAACACCCCTGGACTTTTCTGTGTGGGGATACGTTAAAGACAAAGTTTTGCTCCATCTCTTCCTGCAAGTTTGGAAGAACTATGGGCACGGTTAACAGCAGCGGTTGCGAGCAAAGATGCGGACATGATTGATAGGTTTTGGAACGAAATCTCTTACAGATGGGGCATCTGGCGGGTGACACGAGGAAACCACGTTGAATTTCTGTGAATATCTGTAGATAAAACTTAAAAATACATTGCATTTTGTTATATATTCATAATATTGTAAGTTTTATATTTTCTCTGTTATTGCACCATAGTTTTGTATAACTAATGTAGGAATGACCTGTATATTCGGTGGCAGAAGACCTGTAGGCGAACCTAAAAGAAGATGGATTTATGCAGTAGAGGAGGAGTCCAAGAAGATACTGAGCTTAAGAAAATGGAAAAGAGAAACAGTCCCTAAACAAGAGCAGAGAGGTTCTATACAGGAGGCGAAGGCCCTAAATACGGCTGTAGCACAATAGCAGGAAAAAAGAAGGAAAAGAAGAACAAGAAAAATAAGGTGAAGGAGGAATTATATAAACGTATTGGTAATTGATATAGAAAACATCTCCAAGAACGTAATGACTGCAGCTTTTTCTTTCGTGTCTGTTTAATCATATGGAATAAGGAAATAATTGCGGAGAGGCGTGGATCATAGAGAATATAACGCATTTGTCATTTAATTCTTTCCTTGAGAAATTTAAGTTAACCACAAACTGATTTCCACGTGTAATCGTTCTACGTGCAGCACGTAAGTGCAACGTTATTCCGAACGTACTTGGAGCAGAGCCCCCCCCCCCCCCCCCCCCCCCCCCCCCCCCCCTCCTCCTATTCTTCCCTCTTCCCCCCCCACCAAACACACCCCCCAACCAAAATAAAAACACAACAATCAAAACAAACCCACCCCCCCCCTTACATATC
>Ga0131853_10011676_pt1 | contig 16091 bp, 4 predicted proteins | sample TergutLab28metaG_FD_92764 | JGI IMG/M metagenome (GOLD analysis project Ga0131853, IMG submission 92764) | Labiotermes labralis P1 segment gut microbial communities from Petit-Saut dam, French Guiana - Lab288 P1 (version 2) (version 2) | ecosystem: Host-associated > Arthropoda: Insects >...
AACATGTAGGAGCGTTTTAAGTGTTTTAATGTAAATTTTAGATTATTAAAGACTATATATGTGCATTTGTTGGTGTGTTACTTAAATAAACTACAAAATGCACGGTGCAACGATAAAGATCCTTCGGATCTCTTTGTGAATTTCACAGCATCTCATAATTTTATGGTTCTATATTAAATTGCATTATTGTCTGTCCCGGTAGGAGGAAGAGAATGACATAAATATAAAACAAAGAGATTTGTAAATTAAAGTGGATTTTTTGTTTTTTTTACCATGGCGCAACAGCCCTTGTTAGTGGGCCAAATCCTCCTCATCGTCGAGGATTCTTGATCACACTCAGTTACACACATCACACTCGGTAGGACTGCTCTACACGAATGATCAGCTCGTCACAGAGACCTCTACCTGACAACACACAACACTCATAAAGGACGGACATCCATGACGTCGACGGGATTCGAAACCACAATCCCAGCAAGCGGGCGGCCGCAGACCCACGCCTTATACCGCGCGGCCACCCGGATTGACGTGGATTACAGTGATGAAAATAGACAAACATAAGCCTAGGATCAATAAGATTTGAGCTTCTGCAGTAACATAAATTTTCAACGTGCTTTGAATAAAGGTTGTGTATAATTGGAAGCGGGGACCGCGGTAGCACGGTGGTTAAGGTGCTGTGCTACAAATCGGAAGGTCGCTGGCTCGATCGCAGCTGGTGCCAGTGGATTTTTCATTAACATAAAATCCTTCCGATCGCACTATGTCCATGGGGTCGACTCAGCCTCTAACAGAAGTGAGTACCAGGAGTATTTTCTGGGGATAAAGGCGGCCGGTGCGTAAGGCTGACAACCTACCACCATCCTGTGCCATTGTCACGAAATCTGGGAACTTTAACTTCCTGGAACCCTCTGGTCCTGTCTAGGCCTATAATGGGACTGCTTTACCTTTACCGTTTTATAATTGGAAGCTGCTGGTAGAGTCCAAGGATGTTAACATGCTAATTAAAACATGGCGATAAATTCAATGAACTGCATATCGCAACTGCATGCTAGTTTTGAAGACGCAAGATGGATGTACCTGGAACAGGAGGTACGGTTTATTCGTGAACCCCAGGTAGTCTCAAACCGCCAGAGGGCGACCGAGGATTGTTTTAATTTTCTTGATCGAGAAGCAGCAAAGGATAAAGAAGGTGCAAGGCGCAAGCGCGTATTTCGACGTAGGGGCAGGATATCCCCATGTGCCAACCTTACCTTCGGCGGGAGTGGGGGTTGGGGGTGCGGGAGACTCTTAAAAGTGGAGGGCCGAATTTGCGAACTTCGATTGGCAGTATAGACAACAAATTTGTATTTCTTGTTACTGTGTCCAGGCATCTGTAAGACCCGTCCGTCCTTCAGTCCAATACGTACGAGAAATATTTCCGAACTAAAGTGCCCGGATCATTCACTTACGTTAGATGGCAGAGTAGGTGCAGATAAATTTGTATGAATGTGGAAGGAAATGATCGTGGTCCCTTCTGCAGTACTATCACAGGATTCCTGAAGCGACTGATGAGAACCCCCCCCAAAAAAAAAATCCACCGTAGTCTGAATATCGGGGTCGTAAATTAAATTAGGCCACGGCCGAATCGTTTCCAACTCTTATTTACTGATGGTCCTACCTTTCGACTCCATGTAGTATTAGTTATTGACAGAGTCTTTGAATAAGCCATATGTGAAGGAACCATATATGCATGAATAACACATAACTTACATGCCATTGTTTATTTGTCTATATGATTCCAGGCTTTCTGTGCGAAATCTGAAAATTAGTTTGGATTTTAAATTTTAAAATGCAGGTTACACATTGTTTTGTATGATCTGGTATTGATTGATTTCACCCAATTTATTGTAATGTAATCCTACAGATACGAAATCTGATCAAAATTCTATTTAGAAATTAGTTACTGCGTGTATTTTAATAGGCTTATATTCTTTTACTAAACAATATAATGCACGTACAACATACGCAATAGTAGGTCTATAGTCTCTTATCAATCTTAATATGTTTCGTCACTACTGTGCCATCGTCAGGGATTTCTTACGCCAAGTTTTAAAACTAGTTACAGTATGATAGATTACTTTCGTAATATTTGTATATATAGCATTGCACGGTTAAGTTCAATTGGCAGAGTGGTGATAAGCGTAGTGTGTAATACATGATTGCAATATTATGTGTAAATCGTATTGTTTTGACAGTTAATAAAACACATAGAAATAAATTTAATTATTAACCAACAACTCCACTTATATAAAATTTTACATTAAAACACTTAAAATCGCCCCGACATGTTTCGATCCTAAGATCGTCCTCAGGGAGCTACACTGTTCCTTGCTAAAGTCATTTTTAAAACATTCACAAAATTCCTTTATATTAACAGGGTGTTGTGGCAGCATATCGTGTTGTGTAAAAGTGCGTTACTGGGAATGCGCCTGGCTATGGTGTGCGTCATGTGTTACGTAGTGAGAGTACGACGCACACCATAGCCAGACGCATTCCTAACAACGTACTCCTACACAACACGATATACTGCCACAACACCCTGTTAATATAATGGAATTATTTTGTGAATGTTTTTAAAATGACTTTAGCAAGGAACAACGTAGCTCCCTGAGGATGATCTTAGGATCGAAACATGTCGGTGCGATTTTAAGTGTTTTAATGTTAAATTTTATATAAGTGCATTTGTTGGTTAATAATTAAAGTGATTCTACGAAATGCACGGTGCAACAATAGGGATATAGAAATAATTTTTTTTTTTAATTCAATTTTCTCGATACGTCGTGACAGTATTCCTCTGTGTACACAAACACTACAGTTGTACCCGGCCCACTGTGTGTCGTGTCATGTCCCCGTGTAACTAGCCACGTGATGTGTGCCAGAGGCGACTGTTTACTGGATCTGTGAGTAGTTACGTGTGGGCCACGTAGGGTAATATGCAATATTGCTTTCAGGTACTAGAGACTGCGTATGTCAGTAGCCTGCAAACTGAACTTACCTACGAAATGTTACGTATACAAATATCGCGAATGTTATCTATCATTTTAAGTTTTTTTGCACTGTGTATTGTGATACAATTGTACAACACAAAACAAATTTATAAAATTACGCATTTCGTTGGTTTGTGTTATATAGGTAATCTCTCGTACTTTGCATGGCTTTAAAAACTGGTTTAAGAAATCCCTGATGATGGCACAGTAGTGCCGCAACATATTGCATTGATAAAACGCTACGCTATTGTGTACTTTGTATGTGCATTCAGTTGATTTAGTAACAAAAAAAATAAGTTGATCGAAATTCCTTTATTGCTTTCGGAAATGCAATATTCTGGACGAAGAGCCGTCGCTCTCTCAGACCCGAGCGTTGTTTTGATGTATATTGAGCAAAAATAAACTTTTGCCTGAAACGGAAATTAGTAATCCTACAGACCGCCTGTTTTGAAGTTAGAGCGCGCGATATCTGGCGCTGGGAGTTTTGGTTGATTAGAGCGAACAACGGTTTTCTTGAAAACCCCATTAATCAAATTAAATTAAAGTTTACTGTGCGGCACAACTTTGCCTTCCAGTGGGGGGGGGGGGGTTAGGTTAGAATATATTTTTGCAAATATTGTACGTGTTTGGCACTAACTTTGCCGACCGGCGGCGGCCGCTCTGTCGGTATAGTTCGCGTGCGGACTAAGGCTACGGAGTTTAGTTTTAGTACGTGTTTCTACACGAAGATTGCAAAAGAAAGCATCTGATTACACATTTTTAAAACAAGACATATATTCGAATATACTGCACGATTGTTGACCTTTTTTTTTGTTTTTTGTTTCAGGTGGAGGTGATTTACATGTGGGAATCCCTGCCGGACGAATATACGCTCATGGATGTCGCATATATCTATACATGGAAGCGGGTAAGTTTTATATCACATAAAATCATTCACTTTCAATTTGGCCTAGAGTAATCATTATCAAAATGATAATTATCTACTGTACGAGAGTGTTTCGCTAAGCATGTCTTCGTGAGGGCCGTTGAGAATTTTCCAGCTCACCAGATGATTTGCAGACGCTGAAAGCCAAGTTCGATTGCAGCATCCAACAGCTACAATATAAATTTTCTTCAAGGCGAGGAGATTTTATGATTGGAAAAAATGGAACCTCGGTGTTCTGTATTATTTTTGCTGTTGGAATCGATTAGGTTCCCCTGCAGGTACAAATGGAGACGAACACATTACAAAAAAGCCACACTGTAAGACGCTTGTACCGAGAGAAATGTAAAACAAATCCATGGTAGCCTACCTGAAAATCTTAACGCCATCAAGAATCAGCGAAAAAAAAATGCCAACAGCTTTTGGCAGCACCTGGGTCTGCGAAGGAGCGTTTTTGTTCATGACTTGTTGAGAAAGTAAATTAAGTTTCAAAGCAGACCTTTACAAGTCAGATAGATACACACAGTCTCAGAAATCCCAGTAATGGATTTGATGAAACTGTAATCACTTTCCCTGAATTGATGTAATATTCTTATAACGCCACGTTTGAAACCAGTACGAAATAAATACGTACTTTATCATCTCTCTTTTCATTCTCAGAGTTGGCTAACTAATTTCATTATCAATATATCATACAGTAGCGGCCCGCAAGTGCCAGAACTTTGCCGAACCCTGTTACAGATTGTCGGTGTTACGATAGTAATGAAAATATGACAGTGATGACCTTTTGTGGGTTTTAACCCATGCCCAATGTAATGAAATTTGTAATTTTGGTAGTTACAGAAGAGGCGACATCATGGAGTACGTTTTCCCTTCTAAATAAAGGAAAGTAGGAAAAATCTTCAAGTGTAAGAGGTCCGTAGAGAAGGACAACAGTAAAATTTATAATACGTAATAAAAGGAATTGAAATTAGACGCCAAAAGTATTTAAAAAATTTTTTTTTTCTTTTCTCGCCGACAACTCTTCAGCTTTCCGTTATTTTCCTTTGTCACGAGTGTCACTGTCTGTTTTGGCCGTTCCACACAAGACAATATACAGTGTTCTGTCTCCATGGAACAGATCCTTGCGAGTTTCCCCACCTGGTCAAGAAATTCCCCGCATTTTATGAAACTCGATTATTTATTACCGTTTTGTAGAGCCCATCACTTGTCCGTAGCCTGAGTCAAATGAATTCAGTTTAGGTCGCCCCATTCTATTTGCCAAAGATCCAATTTAATGTTATCCTACCATAAGCTCTAGTTCTTGGAAATGGGTGAAAGTTAATTCAATTAGAGTTGTTTTAATTAATGCATTACACTGCCTGAACGATTAGAACAATTTATCACATTGCGAAGAGAATGACGGAACAGCAGACGCAAGAGGTGCCGAATTAGGACGCGCTGCCGCCTCCATTTATTTTAGTGACTGCTCTGATACCGTCGAAAATCTTCGAGAAATAATCTAACATGCATGAGATTTTCTTACTTGTTTCACTGAGGATTTTTTGTTACGCAGACTCACGTAATCATCTGCCGTGACCCAGGAACATGCTTCAAAAGCGGCAGTAGTTACTGAAATAAGGTCAAAACGCTGACCTACTGGTGTGTCAGGTCTGGTTCCTGCTGTATCTTTTTATAATTCTAGCACATCGTTATATTTTAATGCTTGGGCTTGCAAATCAAGCCATTTTGCCACGTCCCCTTCAACAGATATGCCCACATCTGCCTTGTGCACCACCTTCACAGATTCCTTATTAGCAATTTTAGTTTCTTCATTGTTAAAGCCTCTTAAGTCATAATACAACTGCAGGCAAAATTTGTTCCCCTTATATTCCTATCCATGCTATTCATACACTGTTCAGGAAGCTGCTGCCGTGAAGTTTTGTTGCTATGAGCGGTTGTTCTGCTGTCGTTCGTCGCCTTGAACAGTACATGTAATTAATATTAACAAGCGTCTCACCGTTAGACACAACAAACTGTATTAGTCCCGTCAATAAATGCTAAATATTTCAGTGGCACTGACCATCTTCAAAGTTTAAATATATGCTATTTAAAACTCAAAATAAAATCCATGCTTCTCTCACAAATTTGAAATATATATATATATATATATACATGTGTGTGTGTGTGTTTTATTTTGAGTTATAAATAACGCATATTCAATGTCTGAAGATGATCAGTACGACCGCAATATATAGCGAGTGTTGGCGGGACTAATACAATTTGTTGTGTCGGACGGCAACGCGTATGTCAATTTTAATATGATGTAACACAATGGGATTAATTTCACAAAAAAAAAAGTGCTTATAATGTTGACCTTAAATAGTAATATTTAAATGTATTAATGACACTTTTGTCCATTGAATGTAACAGTCAGGTTGTATTTGGAGGTAGAAACACGACATTAATTTTATCAGAAGTTTTTAATTTTTAGGACTCGCATTATTTCAAATTTTGCACATAAAATGAGGCATTACCTAAATATATTTATATCACATTATTTTAAATTACGATATTTTGAAATTAACATAAACTGCAATCACACTCTGTATTCATTTTAACTTTTTCCCCTTACCTGCCCATCCTTCAGTCTTCTTCGCATGATCCTCATAACAAAGTACGAATTATGCAAACTACATAGCCGTGCCATCCAGGTAAAGGTTGGGAATTTTGTTTGTAATGGGGCAAGTATCTTGAAGTGGTCTCGATTAATTACTTCTTCGGTCTTCCCACTTACTTTTTTACGACCTTCGATGTTTTGCTGACCGTCCATCTCAGTATAATCTTAGTAATTAACCAACTTAATGCACAAATTCTTGTTGTATAATAAGTTTATTATATGCCTGTATATGTTTCGAGCACTATGTGCTCATCATCAGGAGTTCAAAATTGTATTATACAGCATCTGGTATCGTCACACTCTGTAGGTGGCCGTCCGGTTTATAATAAACTTATTATAAAACAAGAATTTGTGCATTAAGTTGACTAATTACTAAGATTGTTTGCAACCATCGTCCAATTCAACGCCGGTGCCACAGAAATATGATGTAAATGTTTGAGACATGCCAAAACATTATAAGTAGGTAACAATTAAACAATGAAATCGGGCAAGATATCCTGAGGACATGTCGCTACTTTCAAGGCATTCAGCCTTTCATTGCATCGAGTTTAGAATAATCCTCAGTTAACGTCTTGATCGAGTTACACGTGGCCTGTAGAAAATTAGGACAGATGTGGGAGACGCCAAAACTTTCATGGCCATAGTATAATGAGATTTCTTTCTTGTTTATTTGCTAACTTTTGCAACTATAGTAGTTTATTTGTGAGGAATTTTCTGTTTGAAGACAGGGCCAGTAGATTTTCTCTTTCCAAAACGTTCGAATGGGCCCTGAGGCTCAGACAGCTTCCTATTCAGTTGGTGCTATTTGCTCCTTCGGCGGGGTACGGCCGGAGCGTGAACTTTACCGCTTTTCTGCCTGCAGTGCCGAGGTTAAAGATGATTGGGGTTATGCCTGCACTTTCTCGTGTGCCTTCCTGGCGCGCACAGACGGTGATTTCTTTTCCTATAGTAAATACGAAGGTATAAGCTGATGAACGGTCCTGCCTGCCACTATGATTAACATCTTTACATCCTCGCGAGTAGAGATGTGCTTCCCCTCGGGCCACATTTCCCCTACTTATTCGCGACATTGCAGAAGATGATATTTCACGTAGGCTGCCGTGGAATGTAACCCAGGCCCTTGAGGTCAGAAGTCAGCGTTTAACCGCTTCAGCTGTGGCACGAACCCAAATGTTGTGGCTGCGATAATATTGTACAATGTTGTATAATGCATATATTTTAATGTGTCTTTGCAAAGCTGTAAGAGACCATTTAACTCATTCCACAGTAAGGAATTAAAGCAGCAGCTCTTGATTTTGTTTCTTAACTTCTGGGGAAGTATCGGCACATTTCAAGAGTAACCGGAATATTAAGTTGTGCGCAGGCTTTTTCCTTTGCCCTAGCCTACCGTTAAGAAATTTGAATTACAAAGCCCACTGTCACGGAAACAAATTACTTAAATAGTGTAATTAACACACGCATCAGGAAAAGTCGTGAAACGTATGTTTACTACGAGCTCTTTATCAGTTAACTCCGGTGTTTTGTTGAGGGAAACTTCCTGCATTTCTATCACAGCATTTTGAAAACTATGTATATGACTGCTGACTTTCGACAGATGCCGAGACTTGTTTTTTTTTTAATTATTATTATTTTTATTTTTTTATTTTTTATTTTTTATTCCTCAGACATGACACAAATTCAGTACACTAACATTAGTACTGCCAATCTAGATGATTCGCTTGTGGCACTCAAAAGATTTTAGTACGTTATCGTAGGTTTTGTGCTGTAAAATGAGGTGATAATTAAGATTGGTGAATTTGGAAGTGTCTGAATGGGTGCCCCTTTTGAAGTTATGTATTAAAAGGAATTCAAGAAAGTCACGAGAACACGTGATCAAAATAACCAGTTTCCGAGCAGAATCGAACCCGATAACGTCCTACAGGCAAAGAAATAATGCTCGAGTTAACCGTATTAATGCTTGGCTAGTTTCTGAGATATATGGGTAGGTCATTACGTGATTTAACTGTGTGTTTGTTGAAGTAGTTACTTTGTAGGTTTGGTTTTTAAATACGTGGTCTTTTACAAATCTGTTTTCTGCTTTGTTAATCAGTTGGTCACTCCTCTTGTCAAGGAGTTATTTAGGCTGGTAAGCTGGAAAATAGGTAGGAAACAGTATTCCGCTGCGCCATACGTGCTTACTTTAAATTTTAGGGTGGTGTTTGCCTCTAATCATACCAGCAACATTATGAAGAGACTGGAATTTAAGTTATTAGCCTTGCACCAAAATTTAATCTCTGAATGTCGACTTTCTTGTTTGTTTTGCAGAATGGCCCAATGAGGTTCTTCTTTCGAATCAGCCAATCCCAGAAAGATCTCGCTTCGGCTTCGCTCGAGAAACAGCTTAATGCTGTTAGCAACGCACCGTCTGTCGAGCAACCGTCTTTGACATCAGCCATTTCACAGTTCCCATCACATGCTTCTCGATTAGCAGAAATTTCTTCGCCAAAAGTTAATAACGATGTAGAAGAGAAGCGACCACTGACACATATTCGAGCCCCTGATACATTAATACAAACGGCGGCCACAACCGTAGTTACTCAGACTCTCCCGAATAAAACCACAGCACCTTATGTACAGTCTCATACTGTAACGATGGTCACGACGTCTGCTACGCAACCGTCTCCAGCAGTTGCTGTGAAGAATGCTGAAGCACTCCCAGCTCCTGTCCAGATGAATTCTGTGTCACCTGCAACAACACCATGTGATACATCTTGTTCAAAATTACTGCAAGCAAATCTCCCAGAAACATCTGAACAGAATAACGCGAGATTTGAAACCATCACCAAAACCCCTTTAGTCTCAAAACCTGCCAGTCCATTGACGCCAGATATAACTACGGAAGTAATGCAGGCATCTACAATGTCAAATTTGAGTAGCAGAACCCCATTACAATCTTCAGCAGCCGTCAGTAATAACCTTACACAACAGCAGACATTGTCTGTCTCCAGTAACAGAAATTGTCAACAACCTGCCCCGGCTCTCATCACAAATTTGCCCCCTCTTGTAGCAGACAACAAAATCCCCACAGAAATGCCGACCTCAAGCACTGCTACACAGGAACTCAGTCAAGCTTCCGTCGCCAAAACAACTGCGCATCCATCTTCGACGTATTCTACGCAACCAACAAGTCAGTCATCGCCCATTGGAGAGATGAACCTCACGAAGAGTGACCAGGCTTTAAGCAGTGATGTTTCTAATAATACCAAAACAAAGCCCCTTTCTTCTTCTTCTTCTTCTTCTTCTTCTTCTTCTTCTTCGTCTTCTTCTTCTTCTTTACCTGCTGGTCCGGTTAATGCTGCTCACAAAGTTGTACCTGAACAAGACCAGCCATCAGAAACGCTTACAGATAGGTGCAAACAGACTGAGTTAGTCGACCGCAAGGAAAGTTCACTGACTGAAGTGAACAGCATGACTGAGCGTGAGCCGGACACCACTATGAAGGTATCTCCCGATACAGCGAGTACATCGCAACCACTTTTGGGAAAGTCTGGTCAACAGCGTACCCAGATGTTCGCTAGAAATTCGTCCATTAGTAAGGTTATGCCGGAAACTGCGAATAACAAAACACACCTTCACACTACCAAACGTCCATCAAGCAAAGATGCAAAATTGCCACATGTGAGTCACAAAGTAACGGACAAACACTCAAGTCATGGTTTAAATTTCAGAAAGGATAAATCTGAAGATAGTGACAAAAAATGTTTTGGAAAAGAATCGTCGAATAATACGTCAGAGCCAGAGAAAAGACAAGAAAAACAGATTACAAGCCCAAAGAATACACCCTTATCCTCTAACAATAGCAACAATAAGTGCAACAACAACAGCAACAATAACAACAACAACAAAGCGCCCCAGCAGAGTCCTCAAGTTATGAAAAATAATCAACAGATTTTAAAGAAAAACGATGAAATAATGCGTTGTGCAAACACTGTGAAGCGGACGGCGCAGATTACACAGAGAAAACCGCAAGATATAATGAAGACATTCAGTGTTCAACATAGAGGGCAAGAAGACAAGTCGAGCACTAAGAAACGGTGTGTTCTAGCTACAAATCCAGCGAAGCGACTTTTAGTTAAACCTGTGGATGCATCAGAACACAATGACCTGGAACCTGTTGCCAAGAAATGGCGTCTTGGTACTGAAAATAACCATAAGGTAATTCATGCTGACCAAAAGTCGTCTCAAATCAAAGACAAATGTATTTCCAATTCCAATGAAAGCCATGCTTCTAAAACTGTAATAGAAAAGCCCAATGTCTCAGAGGTCGCTCCGATTGTTTCCAAAACGAATAGAAGTCACTTCCAGTCACTCGCTCCTGTGGAAAAAACCGAACGTCAAAATAATTATAAAGTACATAGGAATAGTCTTGCTGACAAGGCGCAATCGTATCTCCCAGCGCAGCGACCTGCTCAAAATAGTCAACCCAGTGGTTTAGCAAAAAATTACGACATCCCATCCCGCACTCCCGTGCCTAAGTCTGAGATGTCATCCCCAAAGCGTGACGTTACAACACCTCAGGTTTCAGTGTCTTCAGCTTGCAACCGGATTGCGCAAAATCCTTCAGTACCTGTCCCTGCTGCGGCACATTCTAACGCAAACCACATACCTCAGCACCCATCCCTGAAAAGGAAACTAGACGGGGAAAGTGGTGATGTTGGTGCTCTGGATCTGTCTGCATCACCGCGTCGGCAACAGAAATGCGCCATCGTTTCCATCGCTCAAACACTAGCTCGACGTCAGCAACAGCAGTGTCCTTCTCCTTCTCCTGCTCCTCCCCCTTTATCACCTCTATCATCTCTTTCCCCCTTTCCGGTCATGTCTCTACCGGTACGTTCCCCACCTCCACAACTTCGCATTCCAGTACCACAACATTACCGCTCAGGTCACCCACAGCAACAGAGGCCGTCCTCTTTGTCATCTTCTTCGCCCTCACCACCGGCTGACCTGCTGCCTGGCTGCTCCAGACCTGGACTGCAGCAACAACCACAGCCGCTGGATATTTATCCTTCACACATGCTACCTCCTACCGCTGTCATGTACCGGCAGCAGCTCGAGATGCAACGACTCTGGAATTCAGGCAAGCATCATCCAAACCCCTGTGTGGAGTGGTTTAATGAAGCCAAATCGATCAAGTCATTTGAAAAGCTCATGAAGAATCTGCAGCAGCAACAGGGTAACCGAAACGCGTCGTTTTTTCCGTATAACAACGCGACTTCAGCAACTAACAACCACCGGAAGTGACGCAAGGCTGAACATTTGTCACAAACGACAAAAACAGATATCGGAAGTGTCCTTAAGTTGGGGGCGGAGAGAGGACATTGAAGCAAAAAAAGCTAGGTAACGTTAGGTTGTTATTGTGCCTAAGCACCATATCAGTAAGATATGTGCAGCCCTTAACTTCGGCTATAGATGGAGGTGAATGTTGAGCTTCACGCTCCTGCTGTAGTAACCCCAAGGAATAGCCCTTGATAAGCATGGCTGAATAGGCCCGAGACTGTCTGAACACAACGTCGGTCTTCCAATCCGTAGGAGTTTCGTTCAGTAATGTGCTAACTCGGCTCAGTTGTATTATATGTGAATGGGCAAAATGTTTCCGGGCAGAGCGTTTGCTCGCACTATCCACTTCGGAATTCCCTGAAAAAGGAAGCCCTTATTTTTTGTATAATTAACCAAGCTGCCACAATGATAGTTCCTGATTGTTTCATTTGTAGTATATAATGTAATATATCTGATTAGTAATATACCGTTGGTACTTTGAAAGTATGTTTGAAAGAATCTTTGTAGAGTGGATCTCTCAAATGTTAACACCTGGTAAACTGAATATCAAAAGTTTATAAAAAGTGTTTAAATGGTACACTGGCACCAGAGGTACAGATTTTAGGTAATTATGTTCCTGTATTTAAAGTATGATGTTTAGAAATGAAGTGGTTAAATATTACGCGAATTTAAAAATGATACACAACCTGGATTTACTTAGTTCACTCATCAACAAATACACTATTTATTAACTCGGTTAAAAAAGTTTTAAATTTACATTAAAATACACAATAATATCGCTGCTACATGTTTCGGTCTTTAATGACCATCATGTCTGCAGACATGCTGCCATGCCACATCACCTAATTTATATAGCGACTTAATTTTACCGAGTGTTTTAACATAAATATAACTTTAGTTAGGCACAGATAAAGCTCCCTAATGATGGTCATTAAAGACCGAAACACGTAGGAGCGATATTATTGTGTATTTTAATGTAAATTTAAAACTTTTAACCAAGTTAATAAATAGTGCATTTGTTGGTGAGTGAACTGCGTAGATTTCAAAATGCACGGTGTAAAGATTAAAAAAAAACCTGGATTTTTTAAAAGAAAAGTTTCTTCATAGTGCTTGAAATTTTATATAATTTTATTTTGGAGATAAAATTGAATCAACCTTAGACATTAAGGCGACAAGGAATGAGCTATTGTATTGAAGTGTTACCTGTAGCTCCTTTGCTAACCGCTTTGGCTATGATCATTTATACTTACAAGATTCTTTTCCAAACCTAATCAGACGGCAAGAAGACGAAAAATATTCGTGTAAGTGAGTGACTTCATTCTGTAGAACACCTTGCTTCACGGATAAGACTTTTGTTAGGTATTTCATATCGTGCGCCAGTTTTTTTTCTTTTTTTTTTTTTACGATGAACATTCAGGAAGTTGGTAAGTATGATTTTGCTTTCAATAAATTGGTAGGTTGGTTATGTTATACTACGGGAATCATGCGCCGTTGCTTCGTACGGTAAATTTACTTTTAAGGAACTGATTATTGGGATATTTTTTTATCATGCTTCGGTATTTCATACGATCAATTTCTTTTCGAGATATATTTCGATATATTATATAATATGCCAGTGTTGCCTACGATGAAGTTTCTTTTAAAAGTTGTTTTGTAGGATGAAGTTGTTTCCAGAAGTTGATAACTTGAATATATATCAATGTGCCAGTGTTTTTTTTTTTGCGATAATTTGCTTTTAGGAAGTTGACAATTTTCATATTTCATACTATTAGCCACTGTTTTTTAGGATAAATTTGCTTTCAAAAGATACGTCCTGCTGCAAATTACATGAAGTGCTTGTCTTATTTTACTGGAGTCATAGAAAATCAGAATTCCCTGGTAGCTGCTTTGTAAATGGAAATGCAGAATTTAGTCAAAGAGCGTTCCATAGATTAGCAGACAAATTACCTGTGTTTGGTTAGTCGGACGAATAACTATTCCCAATTGTGCGTTTGTTTCACGCAATTTGTGCAAACAGTGTCTCGTAATTAGTAAGATTCCGAAGTTAACGCTGCCGAGTATTCATTGGTTCGAAAATGCCTGATACCAGTATGAATTTTTCTACATTCTTGTCCCTTTGCTCGCGTGTAAGAACTGCCAAAGTTTTTGTGTGCCTCACTTTAAAACCTAAGGCCCCTGCCGGTCGTCATTTCGATCGGAAGATGCTCAGCTTCAGTTTACAGATTTTACTATTTCCAAGACTTGCAAATTCCAGTGAGCTGGAAGAGAATATAACTGGACTTTTCAGTTCAAAATCTGCAGTCGTATTTATAATAACGAAATGTAAAGAAATTAAACTCGACAGTGAAATAAAATATAAATTCATTATTTAATGTCACTGTTGCGCGGGATATTTTGTAACATGGAGACAAATTTGTTTTTTAATTAAACAGAAGGCTTTGTATGTTTTTATGACCGTACATCATTGATACGATAATATAAACAGCCAACTAGTTGCAACAATAATAATTTTATTAATAATTTCAATCATTTCAACATGTTTCGGGCGATAATTTCGCCCATCCTCAGGAGTACTAGACTGTGTTTACAGCTTGTGGTATAATGCACCGACGATGCTGCCTGCTGGTGATCTTATCATTGTACCACAAGCTGTAAACACAGTCTAGCACTCCTGAGGTTGAGCGAAATTATCGCCCGAAACATGTTGAACTGATTGAAATTATTAATAAAATTATTATTGTTGCATCTACTTGGCTTAGTTTGTTGCTTGCGATAAATTATTTTTAAATATGTGGCAGACTGATTCTAGAATAATGCACTTAGTTACCTTGTACAGTACACTTTACCGCGTCGAACTTTCGACGTTCAGACTGTAGCTTTCCCTGTCTCTTAGTCATGTCTGTTCATGGTAAAGTACCTGTATGGATTATTTGTGTCGCAGTTTAAAAATAAATATTCCTATTTGAATGTGGTAAGTCGCATTATGGATTTAAAATTGTGTATAAATGTTTTGGTAAGTTTTATATTCGTGCTGAAGAATGTAACTATGAGATGTAATCACTGTAGATGTACAATTGTGCTGTATGAAAAGTGAGTACAAGAATGACATACGTAGAGTTGAGGACAATGATATCAAAGTGACTGTCTCTCTGTCATTCGCATGCACTGCTAAGTGCTTCTTGGATACGTAACATTTTGCACAATTTTTATTGTAATTTTATGTAAATAATTCCAAGATGTAAATATCTTATAATATATTTTCTTTACCATTGCACATGTCTAATGATATATTCTGTATACGAAACTATTTGGACTTTGGGATACGAAAAATAAAAGCAACATGTTACATTTGGTTTTACTGGGTTGACTTTTCATGCTGCTGTGTTTCTAAGGACAAGCTTTCATTGCGTAATTCCGTACTACATGAATTTTATGACAAAAACCTTGGCCAGTTTAATCGAATTCGCATTCTCCGTAGTCTGCTGTTTGTCATTGACTGTCATGAACTTACTTACTTAATTACTTACTCCATGGTGCAGAGTCCTTCTTGAGAAGCTAACTGGTTTGCAGCTATTCAAGAAATTCCCCGCATTTCACGGAACCCGAAGGTTCGTTACCGCACTCACAAGCGTCCGCCACCTGTCTCTTTCCTGGGCCAGCCAAATCCAGTCCATATACCCACATCCCACCTCCTGGAGATCCATCCTAATACTCGTATTATCCACCCATCTACGCCTAGGTCTCCCCAGTGGTCTTCCCTCCGGTTTCCCCACCAAGACCCTATACACGCACCTCTCCTCACCCATACGCGCCACATGCCCAACCCATCTCATTTTTCTCGATTTTATCACCCGCACAATGTTGGGTGAGGAGTACAAATCATTTAGCTCCTCGTTATGCAGTCTCCTCCATTTCCCCGTTACATCGTCCCTCCTTGGTCCAAATATTCTCCTCAACACCATGTTCTCAAACAACCTCAGCTTCCTTTCCTCCCGCAATGTCAAAGACCAAGTTTCACACCCACACAAAACAACAGGCAAAATTTTAGTTCTATATATCTTGATCTTTAAATTCTTGGATAGCAACCTGGAAGACAAAAGATTCTGCACCGAATGATAGCAAGCATTTCCTGACTTCAATCTGCTCTTAATTTCTTCCGCAATAGAAT
>Ga0131853_10011677_pt1 | contig 16091 bp, 7 predicted proteins | sample TergutLab28metaG_FD_92764 | JGI IMG/M metagenome (GOLD analysis project Ga0131853, IMG submission 92764) | Labiotermes labralis P1 segment gut microbial communities from Petit-Saut dam, French Guiana - Lab288 P1 (version 2) (version 2) | ecosystem: Host-associated > Arthropoda: Insects >...
GAAATATTATTACGGTAGGGCGATAGGGCGAGTCACAGTGTCACGAAATATTATTACGGTAGGGCGATAGGGCGAGTCACAGTGTCACGAAATATTATTACGGTAGGGCGATAGGGCGAGTCAGTGTCTCTGAATACTAGCGCCCTGAATTTGGAAATTTCAGCTTGATAGACGTTAACGAAAAAGTGCGAAGCTGCAATGCCGACAAAATTGTAGTTGGCAAAATCGGATTATATTTGGGGCGGCAAATCTCATGTATGTCTGCAACAGCTGCATATTTTTCAGGTTTTTTCCTCTACTTTTCCATATAATTATGGCTGCCGTATGCAGGTGCGTGTATGTCGTCTTTCGGCACGTAGAAATGTGTTGTCTTCGGCTGTTGTAACAGAGTAAATATTGAAATTACCTGAACTACAATTTTCTGCTCTCTGTGGCCGAAGAGCTCGATCTGACACTCTGAGAATGGAATACAAATAATGTACGTCTGTACACAAACCTGAGCTGATTTTCAGTTTCAATATGTTGGGTAGAAAGTGGCAGGGTGTTGAAAAAATTTTAATAAAGTAGACGTCAGAATTTTATATTCACTTGCAAATGCTGGACCTATTAGGGCGAGAAAATTAAAACTGATGAGTGCAGGAGGCCGTGTGTTTTGTATGGGGACGTGATAAATGTACACAAAATTTAGTTAGGAAACCCGAGGCCAAGAAGGGCATGGAGAAGCCAGTCGAAGTTTAGCTTTTAATACTGAAGTCGACTTCAATAGCGTAGAATGGTTTTATCTAGCTCAGGATTGGTCCAGTTTAGGGTTGTTACGACGACAGAAATTACCTTTCCTATTCTGTAAACCGTCAGTATTGTCATTACTGTATTACCTTGTGTTTGCTTCTTAATATGGTTCTTCCTCCCTGGAATTAACCAAACTACCTTTTCTTGTCCCAGGGATTAGCATAAGTTGTATCGAAGTAACAATCATATTTATTTATTTATTTTATCCTTATAGTGAGCCGTTCTCAGTGGCCGCGCGGTCAAATTCGTGGGTCTTCGGCCGCTCGGTTACTGGGATTGCGTGTTCGAATCCCTTCGGGGGCATGCATTTGTCTCTTGTGATTGTTGTGTGTTGTCAGGTAGAGATCTCTGCGTCGGGCTGATCACTCGTCCAGAGGAGTCTTACCGAGTGCGGTGTATCTGAATGTGATGATGAAGCCTCGATGATGAGAGGCCCTGGCCCTCTGGGGGTTGTTGCACCATGGAACAGAAATCCTTCTAGTGAATACATATTTCCGTTTGCCTTGAACAGTTACCTCACATGATTTAGAATTTCCAACTGATTTAGCTTAGAATATGGTATATTTTATTTATGTAGTTAATTTATAAAATTTTCCTTAAACAATAATTTATAGAACGCTACATATGTCTGTACGACATTACCATTAGCACGTGTTATTGTACATTTACACAGACCTAACTATGGTGTTAAGATATTAAAAATGTCATTTTTTTAATTTTTAAATATTCAATATTTATATTAAAAAAACAGAGGAAGGTAAAATTTTCTTATAAATCAAGACAGTTACGGTTATACAAAGGAAAATTACTAAATTGAAATTTAAACGCTGCGAGTCTAAAAATCATATGAATTTTCCCGTGTGATTCCAGACAAATGCTGTATTAGTTCTGTTGCCGGTTTTCGTTAAAGTACAGGATTATGTGTGAAAGTTGATCACCGATGGTGATGTTGCTGATTTGGTGACGCGTTGATAGCCAAGTACGAATAAGAATCGGTGATATAATTGTTATAAATTAGACGAGCGAAGTGCACACACTTTTTAATATATTAATTTATAAAACTGTGACAAATTTTGGGCCTCAATGACCCGTCACCAGGGGGTGCACCTGTACAAAACTATCGCTAGGCAGTACCATCCTCTGCAGTATATGGAACTGTGGTGAGATCGTCAATGTATGATGTTAGAACCCGCCTCAGCTCATCGGTCATTTCGCATGTACTAATCTCAGGGAATATAAGAGTTGTAAGTAACAAAACGGTAACTTCATAAATAACTGGATACCATAAACTAATCTTTGTATTACTTCACCAGATTATTAAAGTTTGCAGGTGTTTGCGTGTGTGGATGCGCCGTTGAAAATCTGTACACTGCTAGCCTTAGTGTAAATTAAACACAACACATCCTGGATAAAATACTGACTACTCGCTTATGTTAAGTTTTCAAACTCTCCCAGTTTCAAATCCCCCCCCCCCCCCCTCTCCTCCTCTTAAATTTTCTTACAGTTCCCGACTCGCTGTTAACTTTCACTACTCCGTAATAGGTTCAACAGTCAAAATTTTAAATACTTTATTTCTATTGGCTGTCACTTAAGTAATGCTGTTTCCCGCGTCTCCACTCGTGTAAACCCCTGCACGCGTCATACTGGTTCTGTCTCTGTCCCATCTAAGCTGCTATACAGACTCGTTATAATCTCCTTTCCACCCACAACTAAATTACTAATTTTAAACAAATCTGTACTATCTATCAAATATATAATTTGACACCTAATAAAAATATAAACTAAATATAACGGTTATAAATCTCCCCATTGAAAATATATAACTTCGGCGAAGCTACATTGATAACTCTTTTCAATGCCGCGTCAATTTACATGATTTATCACACAAACAAATTCTTAATCAACACTGTTGAAGGATTAGGCAGTCTGCTAAATTGTCTTCTTCTTAGGCAGTCTGAGTTATATCATCTTCACCCTCTGGACGTTTGTATTACAACTGCTGCCCTTTTTGTCTCTCAAACCGTTACACCACAAATCAAGTATTTAATTTTATTATCTAATCCTTTAGATGGTTGTCATGGCAACATCTATGAAATGTATAATTTTTACACCTAATAAATATATAAACTAAATATAACTGTTATAACATGCAGATGCGAATATGCACATAGTCATTGTAGCGGCCCACAGGTCGCTGTCCCTGATGATTGGCCAGGAATTTTGGAAACAAAAACATTAAAAATTGTGGACATTTTCCTGGTATAATTAACAATTATATCACAATGCACGGAGTGAAAAATGTAACAGAAAAAAAATCGGTGACATTTCAAGGTGAAAAGAATTAAGGTAGCTGGCTCGATGAAAACAAGGTCATGGCGAAAATCATGGCTTTACGTGTCTATTTTAGACAGTGAGCAATGTTGTGAGTTGACTGACACGTGTAGTGGACTGAAATGGTCTGTGTACTGATTACAACATCACACACACACACACACACACACGGTATGTTAATGTTATGAGTAACATGACGTGAGCGTAGTGCAGAAAACACTTATGAGAGTACATAAACCTAATCTTTAACGCGAATTGATCGCCTTTTAAGGACACAGTTGATAATGGTGCCTGAAACAGAACAGCGGGAATCACGAAGCATTTCAGGCGGTGAAGTCCTACATATAGCTCAGCCGATACAACAGAAGTGACGCGGAGAAAATTCCGATATATTACACATGTTAACTTTAAAAAATACTGGTGTCACCAACAGCAAATTGTGCGTGATTTCAGGCTTCCGCCGCAAAGTATTTGAAATCTGCCCTCTTTTGGGACATTACGCAGTGTACAGTGGTAATTCCTTACCGACGTTTCGTGACAACATATCGGTCCCATCTTCAAGTGTCAAGAAATCCAAGAAGGCCAGGTTTTCTTCTTGGATTTCTTACCCTTAAGGGACCAATATGTTGTCCCGAAACGTCGGTAAGGAATTACCGCTATACGCCGCGTAATGTCCCAGAAGAGGGCAGTACCGATAGCAAACTGATTCGCCCTTAAGTGATTACCGGTGGCAGTACCCGCATAACTTGCGGATACAAAGCTTGTTGTTCACTCTGTAAGCCGTTGTTCCTCGCAGTTGTATGCTGCAGGAGGCGCCTGTGTGAAGAGTATGCCGCAAAGCGCGCGTGTCGAGAAGTTGTCTGGGTATCGCTTTGAAGTGTGGAGTCGATCTGTTGACTAAAGTTGCTGCCGCTGCCTGAAAATAGGCAAGCGGGTGGCCGACAGCATCAAAGTGTCGACCGTCAACAAAGTTAGTCGCGCTGAATTACACGTAGACAGACAGACAGACAGACACTTCGAAGCATCACCACGGATCGTAAGTAGGCAGTGTTGTCAACATTAAATAAGCTAACAGATTTCCTTTTGTCACAGTTACCAACAGGAGTGCAGACACCGAGTATAAACTGTGTTAGTTGCTAACGATGACGATGATAGTTCTGATGATGGTGATGATGATGATCATGCTGATGACAAAAACAATGGTCAGCATGCAGTTTTTTCTTCACAGCCACACGCCTATCCCATCTAGCCTCTTAACTAAGCGGGCACCAGAGGGAGTTCAAGGCAAGTTGACAGTAAATTTCAAATTCATTCCACCTTACGCTTTTACGCCCTTTTACTTAGGTACACACACAGCCACTACTTCTACAATCACAATATTCTTACGTCACTATACAGCCTTGCGCGCGGGGCACTTGGACGGTTTGTCGCAGACGATATTTTTAAACCACGTGCAGCAGGATTTTGGTCTAACTTGGGGCCCTAAGGTGCTATGTGTGTCATATTCCCTTCTGGCCCTAGCTAGTACCCAGCAACTTGTAACCTTACCGACGGATAGTCTGACGCCTGCCAACACAATCTCAAGCCCATTATATTCCCTACAACGACCCTGAAGATGGAGGCAGTAAGTCACTCCGAAATATTGTCAAAATACCCCACTGCCAAACGATGGGAAAAATCTCACAGCTTAATTGATAGTAACTGTACTTTTTAATCAACCCAAAAGCATACCAGCCACGTTAAAGCCAGGGTCAAGCAAAACTGCCACCAAGAGCACTAAGATAAATTATACAAAGAAGACGGAAGAGCAAGTGGCTGAAGAAAAACCTTTGTACAAAGAGGACATGGACCACCATTTGTGAATGCTTGTCAGCTATTCCTGAAAATATTCGTGAGAGGCGCTTCCCAATTTGTTCCTGAGTACAGAGAGAAGGAACCTCGAAGTTATTGGCAAATGTTGCCTGATGCTGGAACAACGAAGTACAGAAAGCGCTTAAACTACATGAAACAGAAGTACTAAAGGTTAATGAGAAGTTCCTGAAGAGTCTGTCACAAGAGCAGCTGAAAGACTGCTTCCTGCAGGAAGCAGGTTTAAAGAAGGAAGAAGAGGAGAGCTCCGTCGACTCCGATTCCGATGGTCATTATGATGATGATGTGCAGAGATTAAAGATGGTCCTTCAGGAAAGCAACAGGGATCAGGTTCTGATGACTCCTCATCAGGTAGTGGTAGTGATTCAAATGACATAATTGATCCAGGAGACAGCAATGAGAGTAATGATTCTGGTGAGTTGTCATCAAGTGAGTCACACAATGACTGAATGCTTTGAGTGACCAGTTTTGCTGCGAATGGACGAATTTCCCTTCAGTAAGTATACAGCAAGTTACAAGCTGTATTATGAGGGTTATTGTCACATTCGATTGATCATATTCTGTAATTATCCCTCCCATTATTGGCGCAGGTATGGCTTAATTGCGTTCCACATTCGTAATACATTATTTTTAGTACTGCGTGGATTATAAAAAATGGCATAAATGCGGGAGTACCTGCACGCAAAAAAGGACTCGTAAGACACAGAAAACATGAGCATGTTTGTTCTGCTGCAGGTTTAGCTACTTAAACCACTCTCACAAAGTGACTGCCGGGAAGCTTCGACGCCTTGATAGTTGTTAAGGAGAGGTGTTATCTTCCGACAGAAATTGCTTTCGTGCAAAGTATAGTAATATCGTTAAAAGAGTAACTTCTTGAGGGGATCTCATTTTTCAACAGTCACACCTTTAAGCTGTCACAATTAGCCTTGTAACAGTCACCAGGGAGAAGCCTGTTGAAACTCAGCCGGTGTCTTTTATGGAACTAAAAAGGTTATTCTGATTAAATGTGTATGGCAATAACGTACACAATTCTAAAATGAAGACCACAATTTTCAGTACTTCTAATGCTACTATGAAATTGGGACTTTAAAAGGCAGATAAATGAGGCTGATTTACGCAGTAACGTAGTGACTTATTATTAGAACCCCAAGGGTCACATTACGTTTATTGTAATCCATATTTAATGAGTTTCATTTGTTTGATGACGAGGCCTTCCTAATTGGTGTGAGACACGCTATACTTGTCACAGCGCAATTAGGCTGTTAAAAGCAGCACGATGCACTGAGTGCAGATAGGATCTTCAGGCTCGTTCATTAGTGCTGTACAAAGTGGGCACTAAAACGATGCAATAACGAGGGCCATGACTTATTAGTGCCATTCAGACCGGGTACTACAACGGTCCAACTGTAAGGGTCATAGCCCATTAGTGTTTTCTAAACTGGGCACCAAAGCGATTCAACAGAAAGGACCGTGACTCATTAGTGCCGTCCAAACTGGGCACAAAAATGGTGCAACAGTAAAGGTCATGACTCATTAGTGTTTTACAAATTGGGTACTCAAGTGATGCAACAGTAAGGGCAATCACACATTTGTGCTGTCCAAACTGGGCACCAAAACAGTGCAAAATGAAGGGTCATGACTCACATTCGAATATCGTCTGACTTAGGCTTTGTCTGTAGCAACTGATGTTGCTGTGTACCCTATACATTTTGCTCTAAACTATGCTTCACAGAATGATTCTTCGGCAGTTGTAGCTGCGTGGAGTTCAATAATAAATGAAAAGAACGATGAAGTTACATTACTGGAACAATTTCACGTAGCGTGTACAACAGCGGCATGTCTGGAAAGACTGAGGAAAATAAAAATCCTCAGACCAGGCAAAGGTTTAAATTGTGGACTATGAGTGTACGAAGCAAGAGGGCTACTGAACCGATCGCGAAGCTCAACCATAAGCGATAGCATACCGATCTGACATGTTATGACGTCTAACAATTGGCCGTAGCCCACTTCAAGGTACTACCCAGCTATTTCAGTGTGAAGTGTACCTGAACAAACATATCGTCCGTGAAACGCCGTATATAGGACCTTATAAGTATACTTCAGTTTTGGCTTTCGACGCCATTGTCGTCGAAGTGTGATATTTATTTTTTTAAATCGGGGAAACGTAGGCTGGTCATTTGTAAAGACGGCCTGTCAAGTTTCATTATCAGTTTCACCACTAGAAATTTACCCCTTTTTTATATCATCTCTCGTCTAATGCAGGCCAAAGAAGTTCGGTTTCCAAATCACTGCCACCGTTCCGCAATGGCACCATATTTCCGTACGACAGACTTATTTTCCAGCCACTGAACACGGCCTAGTAGTCGGGCAGGCTTGCGTGGTCATCGTTCGAGCTTAAGGCCTCAAACTCTTGGCGGTGGGATGCATCGGAACACAATATTGATAATTATCGATTATTTTTGGCAGTTCTTGTGTCTCACCACGAAGGATCACAAACGCAGTTGTAAAGTGTTGCCGATAAGTCTGGGTTCTTACGTTTGACACCAAATGGGAAGCACATCTTGATACGTGAGGTGAAGTTTGGCCCACAGACGTTGTTAAAACTATGAAGCCTTGGGAGAAGACAAATCCAGTCGAACGTTAAAGACTAAGATTTCTCTATAAGAAATTTGGCGTGGATGGCCAAGAATACCTGTACAGTATATCCGAAGCTGAACATGTAACGACATAAAGAAGCAACAAGTTTGAAAGAATGAGAGATGTCTACACATTTATTGATTAAAAAATACATATAAAAACGAGAAGGAAATTCCGGCCACTGTAATGTTAAAACCTGCACTTAACATTTAATTAATATGTGAATGGCATAAGACCTTAATTAAGCAAGAATAACACACACTAGTTTCTAACTACTATTTTAAATGTAAATCCAACTAGATGCAACAGTATGCAGTCCGATTTATTTTACTGCAAAATCAGTTTTGCAGTAAAATAAATCAGACTGCATACTGTTGCATCTAGATGGATTTACATTTAATATTGAATTATGATGCAAGGGAACATGAGCTTAAAATTTCTAACTACTCTACATATCACAATCCCCTCCGCATGGCTTGGCTTGGCTAAAGGCTCAAGGACGAACCTGCAGACTGTACGGATAGCACGTTGTGTTAAAAAAAAGGTACAGCATACGGAATTGCAAAAAACCGAATTTTTCTCGAGTCATCTATAAATATTACTTGAAAAAATGATAAGAGCAGGTGGCGGGCACTTGCGAACGCGGTAATGAACCTTCGGGTTCCATAAAATGCGGGGAATTTCTTGACTAGCTCAAAACCGGTTAGCTTCTCAACGAGGAATCTGCTCCATGGAGTGAGTAAGTAAGTAAGTAAGTATGTAGGTAAGTAAGTAAGTAAGTAAGTAAGTAAGAGTTGATAAGGTTCCATGTTAGATCAGTGTTAATAGTGCTAGTGTTTTTCCCTCACACTTCTACACGGGCTTCATGTTCGTAGTATTGATAGCCTCTAATGGAAAAATGTTCGTACAAATTTTCGTGAAAATTCATTACGAGGTTTTAAAGTAATTCCATGGGGAAGTGAGCAAATAGGCGTATTTACGTAGGTTATATTTTTTGTTCACACTTAAGGGAAGTAACTTCGATCCGTACATTATTAACAATACAAACAATAATGATACGAACCAACGTACAAGAGCACATTAAATTAATTTATATACACAGTGACCTCCTACAAGTTTCGTCCAGCTATGTGGCCATCCTCGGTGAGTCATCACGACCCCTCCCTGATTGCTGCTTGGCTTCGGTAAGGGTTTAACTTATTAGCCACGACTCATACATTCTCTTGGATGGTGGTTTATTTCGTGGAACATCTGTGTTCACCTTCCACTATAACACTACCATATGTACTGTCAACATATATTCATGTGTTTTAATCTATGGGTTCTGAGACTGTCATTTTATAAGTGTGGATTGGTTATGATGCCTCATTCATTTAAAGTTTAATGTAATGATCCTTGTTTGGCCTCTTTGCGTGGCCACATGGTTGGCAGAAACGGGTCGCGGGTCATTTTTATATAACTATTTATAACATAATTATGTGCATCTTGTTGGTACTGTTATTCTACATAATTAAGGGTAGTAGTAGTCATTACTATTGTGCTACAAGCCGGAAGGTTGCGGGTTCGATACCCTATGGTGTCATTGGAATTTTTCGTTGACATAACCTTTCTGGCCGCACTATGGCCCTGGGGTTGACTCAGACTCTAACAGAAATGAGTACCAGGAATATTTCATGGGGGATAAAGGCGGCCGGTGCGTAAGGCTGACAACCTTACCACCTTCATATGCTGGCTGTCTGGAAATATAGGAGCCTCAGACTCCTGGAACCCTCAGGGCCTGTTCAGGCCTGTACAGGGATTGTTTTACCTTACCTAGTAGTTACTGCACTTGGTTTGTGACAGTGTGGAATCAGCATAGTGTTATTACCCACTAGCCGCACAGAACTTTGGCACTAACATAGTTCTCTGCACCAACAATGTGTTGGTAATCGGCTAAGTGATATATTTATAACGTTCTGTATCTAAAGCAAGCAGAAATGTTCCTAATAAAATTTAATGTGTTTCTAGCTGTTCCATGTGAATATCAAACAAGATTACAAATTGTGCTCTTCGTCCCACCACACATGTCCACAAACACTAACAAGGCGTTATTTACTTTCCAAATATCACGCAGTTTCACGGTACGCGTCTGTCATTTCATTTACGCCTATAAGAATAGTAAGACTTTCTTTTCACCGATTTCACGAAAATCTGAAATACGCAACAGTATTCACCGCGGTACTGTTGCACCGAACTTCACTACAATCTGAGAGCACATGCGGAAAATATGTATAGAAATTCATGTAGGCCCCGTGAGTAGATTATGGCTTTTACTGAGCCGATTTTCACGAGACTCGCCATGCTGAACGATATTAAGTTTAAATCTTCTATACAGAATTTTACCAAAATCGGTCCAGAAATAAACGAAATTTGGCTGGAATTTTATTGAAGTCCTAAGAAAGTGGGACTATCTTAGTCATTTTTCAAGAAAATCACGCCTGTGCGACATCTATTTGTGAGCATCTCCTATATCGAATTTCGTGAAAATCCGTCGAAAAGTTACGTCGATGATATTACGTCACAGGTGGGCGGATCCGGACTCCCACATAAGACGTTTTTTCTTGCGTATTAAAGTATGCCTGACATGAACAATAAGACGGATGGGCAATACGATGAAGAAGAATTTGCTTGTGATTGATATATTTGTGTGTGTGTGTGTGTGTGTGTGTGTGAAAGAGACACAAAATGATTATTTCTTGTGTTGCAGGGACCTACTTTATCCTGTACGACTTCCTTGACTACTTCGAGAAGGACGGACCCAGTTTTTTGCAGCGGGAGAAGTACCTGGAAATCATCAACCTCATCTTCAAAAATGTGTCACGCCTGGAACGGGACGCCATTATTTTTCAGGTTAGGCAAGAAAAACACTTCAAAAAGTAGCTAATAATCTGGCAACAGAACCGAAGCAGCGATGTAGGTTATAGGAAAGCTCGTCATCATGTGGCATGCTGGTAAGATTCCATCCACCACCCATCATAAAAATCTACGTCCCAAATATCTATTTCAAATTACGTACCCTTCTCATTCTCGGTCCTTCAAATGAACTTTTTCCGAGATCGTTTGGTAAAATGTGCATGTGAAGTAATACCCGCGTGACAAAGCGACGCATCTTTTGTACAGCACGTAAATGGTGAAATGTCTCCACGAAGATTCGATTTATCTTTTGTAGAAACCGAAGTTTCGTGCGCCTTTTCATTCATTACAAACTGACACTAGTCCACATTTTCCTTCAGAGGATTCGAGTCCAGTGAAGGTTGAATACCACACGGAATGCGTGTTTAACACTTCCATATGCTGAATACAAATTATTGCTTCATGCAGTAGCTACGGTCTAGTTTCGTATAACCGCCAGCAAAATGCCGCCAGACTGCAAATCACATAGTTACAATGGTGTTTACAATTTCCTCCCAGAGTTCTCGCTCGCTATTACAATAGCGGCTACTGCAAAGCGTCGCGGCTCTGCTGTGTTCAATGACGTATCGAATCTCACCGATAATTTCTATCGATCTATGGAACGTCAGTATGACGTCACCGTGTGTTTATTCATAAATCGAAAGACACAACCAACAGCAGACATCCATCGCGAGCGGGAGAAGGCCTCACTAAACAAACATGAAGGGAATCAAGTCTTTTTGTTTGTCCTTTGACACTTCCTGCACACAAACGTCCGTGACAAAGTATTTACGTACAGGCGTGAAAGATGCTTGGTGAATGGAGTGGGTAGGGCGGAGCTATTACTGTCATAATAAGAAAGGCGGTTATTGTTGACTCACTGTGCAATTGTCGCCATTTTGGCGTCAGCAGAGAGGCAATTGTACGTGCATGTTTTTTTCGCACACCCTCTCGTATGAACTGTGTTCGTCGCTCTGAGGTAAGTTGTACTATCCGCCCTGTGGCGTCCGAATGCCACTGTGTTGCAACATGATACAATGGCTGAATTGACAAACACAGCAACACGCTATCCTGGGTCTCGTGTATCCAAGGAACGTGGTTAACATCCCTGCCTACAGATGGCACTGCCTGTTGCTTTACGTCAGTTCCACACCTTCAAAGCGGGGCTCCTCCGACGACTTGTTAAGGTCGGTCAGGGCACTGAAGGTCTTTCTTATTTAGTGTAGCCACATGTTGCAGACGGTGAGGAAGTCTAAGCATAAGAGTTCCAGCGCCAAGTTGTCTAGCAGATCGATATCAAAATCTGTAAAGAGCGTAATACGCGAAAATGTAGCTGTTCAAAGCGCTGATCTTGTCAAGAGTTCACTACACAACGCTTCAAGATCTAATTTCAAAAATCGCAAACATGCAGTGGGGGCGTGCGAGGAGATTAATCTGGCAAATGTAGGGCATCCAACTGCACTGGGCGCTGGCGTCGAAAATGGCAACACGAGACAGCTGAGTCTCGCAGAGGCTGTAATCTGCCGCCATTGTCAGTTCGCAGAACAGCTTCCATTTCTGCGGAGTACCAGTGATGTACCGCGACGCAGTGCCACATTGGGTAATAATAAGAACCGCAGAACAGCTATTAGGATCTAAGGTGCTTATGAACATAAACTCACCTTAAAGCAAGATTATAATAAAATTTATGAAATATACATTTAGAAGATCTGAAAATATTCGTAACGAATTTTAAACACACACATCATCATTCTCATGTATTTTATTTTACAATAAGCAATAGTTATGTTATTTTGTCTTATATACTTAAATAACAAGTGGCTTCATTAGGTTTTAACCCTTATCCTGCTAACGTGGAGAATATGGTGAGCTCCTAGTAATGCTAGCAAGTGGAAGATGGGATTTAACTCGGCGTTTAAAGGGTTAAACCAAATACGTGAAGATGGCGGTCGACCGCCAAAACATGTAGCAGGGAATATCGTGTATATATATATATATATATATATATATATATATATACTTTGTACGTGCCAGTACTTGGACTTCGATTAACATAACTACAATATATTGTATGGATTCAAGAATACGAAGATAACTGAGATGCTGTATTCACCTTCTCACACGACACATCCTCCTGTCTACTTACTGCATTTTGTTTTAGCCACTAAAGATATTTTACCACTAGGAAGGCACCACATTATCTTGCCGCCACCCAAATACATCCATTATCAACTCTTATCCTTGAAATCTCAGCATTGTTGCGTGGAACAAGAAAACGTTGAAATACGGGACGTGGATGGAAATGAAGATGTTCCTTGTGGTTGTTTTGGAGTAAATGCCAGATGTGTAGAAACTGGTACAAAGAATTATGTGCTGCAGCATCAGCAGTTCGTTTGCGGAAGAATGCCTGTGATAGAAATTGCTTCTCCTGGTGATAACAGTTGCCCCATATTTTTATTTCTTAGTCTTTAATACTGATGTCTGTCTTCCCTAGTAACATTTCAGAAACTGATACGAATTATTTATTATTCTTAGTGAAGGTTTTCTGTGGTTGAATGTGGATGATCGGAACAGCCCCGCCCTACCGTTAAGCCTAGACAGGACGCTGTGATCTTAATGTACTTGTTTCGATTTTTGATATTCCGTGTCATACCTCATTAATTACGTTTATTCATTTATTTATTTAATTATTCACTCAGTGCTTGTCTTTTCCTCTAGCTTTTCTCCGTTTTTCATCTAATTTTCTCCACGGCATTCGTCACTAGTAACTACGCCAAACAATACACAGGCCCGTGCAATTTCAGGCCTCTAAAGCCTGTTTTTACTTTATATGCCTCATGGTTTAACCCTTTTAACGCCGAGTTAAATCCCATCTGCCATTTGCTGGCATTATTAGGAGCTCACCATATTCTCCACGTTAGCAGGATAAGGGTTAAACATTAAAAACAAGACAGACAACGTACGTATAACGTAATATTAAGGCGCGTTCGTGCCGTCACTGTTGCAGTGAAAAAGTAATGATTATTGCATACTGTGACTGAGTGTTTATAGCCGTAAGTATCCATCATGTAACGCGCATGCACCATATTGTCATCTGTGGCCTGCCCCACGCTACAATATTTTTCGACATTATCTCATAAACGGCACGATTTCCCACGAAAAAGGTCGTTGAACATAAAATGTGTGTTTTTATTTCCTCTACAACGTTTGCCCGTAACATTTCTCATTCTAAGAAGATCTGAGAGAGATACTATAAAAGATGTCTAGTGGTCTTCATGTAAAGTGCCTGTTATTCTTGTCTGATTTTAATCAAACTTGAATCTTCTAGACAATTTTTCGAAAAATACTCAAATATCAAATTTCATGACAATCCGTCCAATGGGAGCCGAGTTGTGCCTGCGGACAGACGGGCGGACGGATGGAAATTAGGAAGCTAATGTTTTGTTTTCGCAATTTTGCCAAAGCGCCTAAAAATCCTACGTTCTGGTCACGCCACTCAGTTGTGTGTTTTGTATTGATTTTAGTAAAACCTGCTGTTTTTCTTATTCAACGATTTTATTATACGTATATATATATATATATATATATATATATATACATATATATATATATGTACGTATATATATATAAGGACGTAATATATGACTGTACATAAAGTATCTTAATTTCGTACTTACCGCAACGTGCATCATGTTCTAAAACACCATTTTATTAACCAAATTTTGTGCAATACACCGTGTTACTGAGACACACACTAATTTCCTCATCGACACGTTTCGGCATCTATGGTTGTCATATTCAGGGAGTTCAGTCTAACTGTAATTTCTTCTGAACACACCTGAACAGCGATTTCATGATCGACGCAGTGTGACTTTTAGCACTTATCAACGTCTGTTGTAAGACTGCAGTTTAAAATCACAATGCACGATCTTTAATCACAGTTGAATTTCCTCAGTCATAAGGATGTCCAATGATACGGTTAAAATTTAAAACACATAAAGTCACTTAATATCACTGATGTTGAAAATCTGGCGCATGTGTAAAATTTGGATGCGATGGCATCTGTTTTAATAATATCCTGTGTGTGTTGGTGGAGACCGTGTACCATCTCAAACTGGGTGCAGTACCTAGGATTCAAATGTAACATATATATATATATATATATATATATATGAGCAGTGTATGTACGACAATAAACGTAAACTAGTCTTTCTCGTGCACAAACGTGGCTGAAAATTCGTACTGATTAACGGTATTTATAGACGAAGTGACTGATGTCGAATTTCAAAGAAGGTCTGTTCAGCAGTTTGGGTGCTACTGTTGTCATAGGAGTACGGACAGACATAAATTCCAGACAAGGCGATACCTTCGTTCCGTTTATAAAATGGGCAGAATATCACGTAACCGAAAATGGGAAAATGTCTCTGTTCTCAGAGATTGTTTGTTAGAGGTTTCGGGTTCGATTAAGGAAAGCGTGGAACTTCAGGGATAAGACAAAAGTTCTTGGTACACTGATTAATTGACTGATTGATTAGCAATTGGGTTCGAGCCCTTATGGTCCTGATGCACCTAAGTCTTAAAAACGGGCCATTTGTGCCCCATAATCTGATAACAATTCAGGGGAACCCTGTTGCTTTGCTAAATGTGCAGATGGCCCCCAAACGTAAACTCTAAATGTCCTCTGGATTCAAGAAGAAGGTGCTCAGACAAACATGTTTGAGAGTGAAGTCAGATCTTCACACTCACAGAGATTGTGGGCCCAGGTTTCATCCTCTATTGGTTAGCCCCATTCGTACACATGACAAAGAGGTTTAGCGTTTCTCTCAGTCTGAAATTCCATTTGCAACAATGTTATAAAACACAGGCCGTCATTCTCAACTCAGTGTTGTCCGTTATTTGATATTGACACAATATGGTTCGGCCTGTATGACCGTCATCAGGTATTACAATTATTACAACAGAATGAACAAGTGGCGATTCCTGTGACAGTGGCGTAATATGCAGTGTCGCGCGCCGATTTCGAAGCACCTGCTTTTCGTCTTTTCGTAAGGGGATTGCAGGTGGAATGGGTTTCATAGGCTTTCTTATGCACTTTCGAAAAATTGCGAAGAGCGACTATTGGCTTCGTCATATCTGTCCGTCTGTCCATCTACAGATCCTTTAGAATGGAATAACTCGGCCCCCACTGCACGGAATAACTCGGCCCCCACTGTACGGAATAACTCGGCCCACACTGCACGGAATAACTCGGCCCCCACTGCACGGAATAACTCGGCCCCCACTGCACGGAATAACTCGACCCCCACTGCACGGAATAACTCGGCCCCCACTGTACGGAATAACTCGGCCCCCACTGCACGGAATAACTCGGCCCACACTGCACGGAATAACTCGGCCCACACTGCACGGAATAACTCGGCCCCCACTGCACGGAATAACTCGGCCCCCACTGTACGGAATAACTCGGCCCCCACTGCACGGAATAACTCGGCCCACACTGCACGGAATAACTCGGCCCCCACTGCACGGAATAA